>ENA-UOVV01000492-UOVV01000492.1-compost-metagenome-genome-assembly--contig:-NODE-492-length-46320-cov-6.042257_pt1 | contig 46320 bp, 44 predicted proteins | sample MGYA00238155_ERZ761577 | MGnify/ENA primary metagenome ERZ761577 (study PRJEB28898, sample SAMN06268775) | compost metagenome | isolation source: Emeryville, CA | place: USA:Emeryville, CA | collected... | reverse complement strand
GGCGGCTTCCGCGGCGCCTTTCCCATGGTGCTGGGCATCCTGGCCGGCGATCTGGTCTATTTCGTCTTCGCCGTCTTCGGCCTTGCGGCCATCGCCACCTGGTTCGGGCCGGTCTTCACCGTCATCCGCTGGGCCGGCGCCGCCTATCTGCTCTATATAGCCTGGAAGTTCTGGACCGCCCGCCCCGGCGCCGAGCAGATGAAGCCCAGGAACGAGGATGGCTGGAAGACCTTCCTCGCCGGCTTTTCGCTCACCATGGGCAATCCCAAGACCATCGTCTTCTATCTCGCCATCCTGCCCACCGTGATCCCGCTCGAGCAGATGACCACGGTCGCCTTCATCGAGCTGACCGTGATCGTGGTGGTCGTGCTGCTGCTGATCGGCTCCGGCTATGCCTGGCTCGCAGCGGCCGCCCGCGAGATGTTCAGGAGCGAGCGGGCCCTGGGCCGTCTCAACAAGACCGCCGGCGCCATGATGGCGGGCGCCGCCGGCCTCGTCGTCTGGCAGCACTGAGCCGCGTTAACCCGGCGTTAACGCGCATCGCCCAGCCTTTCGGCATGGCTGTGTCGCAGAAAATCACGCGCTGGAACATGCATCAGCTCAGTTCCTACGAGCAGATGCAGTATCATCGCGAGCGCCGCGCCGCCGCCCGCGAGCAGCAGCAGAAGACGGCCAGCCTCGCCAACGGCTTCGCCGCCATCCGCAACAACCTGGTGGTCGAGCAGGGCAACCTGTTCTCGCGCATCGCCCTGGAGCGGATGAAGGCGCAGAAGCTCTCGAAGCTGGCCTGAACCGCCGTCAGGCGGCCTGCGGCGCGATGCGTTTCAGCAGCGCGGAAAGCTCGGCCGGCGGCTTCTGCTCGATCCGGCGATACCGCCGCCCGTCCGGAGTGCGCTCCACATAGCCGCCATCGACCATGGCGCGCCGCAGCAGCGCATGGTCGCCGAAGCCGGCCCAGGCGTTGAGCAGCGCGGTGTTCTCGGCATCGGCATAGTCGCGGCCCGGCTCCATGCGGCTCCACAGCGCCCACAGGCAGAGCGGCTGCAGGCTCGCCCTGGCGGGCCAGCGCAGCAACACGCCTTCGGCGTCGAAATGCCGGCTCGCCTTCTCCACCAGCGTCAGGTCCACCGGCTCGGCCGGCGGGGCGTCTCCCGTCACCGCCTTGAAGTGCTGATAGTTGCGGTATCCCGCCGCCCTGGTCAGCATGTTCAGCATCTCGACATGGCTGGGGGCGTCCGCGCGCCCGGCGATCTGTTCGCGCAGGGCCCGGGCGAAAGCCGAAAGATCGGCGACCGCGAGGGAATGGATTTGTCTCGACATGGCTCATCCTCGAGCGTGCCCGCTTCCCGCCTGGTTGCGGTGTCGGTGGTCGCCGGCTTGCGACGGGGCACGGTGGACAAGTGCGTGTCGAAGATCGGAATCGGCAGGTTTAGCTTCCCTTGCGGGACGGCGACGCCTCGGTGAACTGCAGACCGTACCGCACTGGATACGGCCTCAAGCCCGTTTGCGCAAGGCCCGGGGCTGTCATCCCGCCCCTCCGGGAGAGGCGAGTGCAGGCCTACGTCTCCTCCACGAACACCTCGTTGCGCTTGCGGGTCACCGCCGGCAGCATGATGACGATCAGCACCAGCGCGGCCAGCCCCAGCAGCGTGGCGCTCACCGGCCGGGTGACGAACACGGTGGCGTCGCCGCCCGAGATCAGCATGGCGCGGCGGAAGTTCTCCTCGATCATCGGTCCCAGGATGAAGCCCAGGATAAAGGGCGCCAGCTCGCATTCGAGCTTGAGCAGCAGGTAGCCCAGAAGCCCAGCCGCGGTGATCTGGTACACCCCGAACGAGGAATTGTCGACGCTGTAGACCCCGATGCAGCAGAAGGCCACGATCACCGGGAACAGCACCGAATAGGGAATCTGCAGCAGCTTCACCCACAGCCCGACCAGGGGCAGGTTGAGGATGAGCAGCATGGCGTTGCCCACCCACATGGAGACCACGAGCCCCCAGAACAGCGTCGGGTTGTTGTTGATGACGCCCGGCCCCGGCACCACGCCCTGGATGATCAGCGCGCCGATCATCAGCGCCATGATGACGTTGGAGGGGATGCCCAGCGCCAGCATGGGGATGAAGGAGGTCTGCGCCCCGGCATTGTTGGCCGATTCCGGCGCCACCACGCCCTCGATGGCGCCGTGGCCCATCTCCTTGCCGTGGGGGGAGACCTTCTTCTCGACCGTATAGGCCACGAAGGACGACAGCAGCGCCCCGCCGCCCGGCAACACGCCGAGGAACGAGCCGATGGCCGTGCCGCGGAACATCGGGGCGATCATGCGCTTCAGCTCTTCGCGCGTCGGCAGCAGCCCGCCGACCTTGGCGACGCTGCCCTGCGCCCCGTCGCGGCTCTCGAGATTGCGCATGATCTCGCTGATGCCGAAAAGGCCCACGGCCACGGCGACGAATTCCAGCCCGTCGAACATCTCGGTGATGCCGAAGGTGAAGCGCGTCGCCCCGGTATAGATGTCGGTGCCGGTCAGGCCCAGCATCAGCCCGAGGAAGATCATGCCGAGGGCCTTGATGATGGAGCCCGAGGCCAGCGCGATGGACGAGACCAGCCCAATGACCATCAGCGAGAAATATTCGGCCGGGCTGAAGTTGAAGGCCAGAAGCGTCAGCGGCTTGGCAACCAGGGCGATCAGCAGCGTCGCGACCGTGCCGGCGAAGAACGAGCCGATGGCCGCCCCCGCCAGGGCCGGGCCGCCCCTGCCCTTCTGCGCCATCTGGTAGCCGTCGATCGTGGTGACCGCCGAGGAGGTCTCGCCCGGCAGCTTGAGCAGGATGGCGGTGGTCGAGCCGCCATATTGCGAGCCATAGTAGATGCCGGCCAGCATGATCAGCGACCCTTCCGGCGACAGGCCGAAGGTGATGGGCAGCAGCATGGCGATGGTGGCCAGCGGCCCGATCCCCGGCAGCACGCCGATCACCGTGCCGAGCAGGGTTCCGATGAAGCAATAGAGCAGGTTGATCGGCTGGAAGCTGACGGCGAGGCCGAGGCCGAGATTGCTGAGGACATCCATGGTCGGTTCCTATGGACGGAAGAGATCGCCGAGGATCGGCAGGGGCACGCCGAGGCCGACGCTGAACACCAGGCTGCAGAAGGCGGCGATGCACACGCTGGTCACCGCCGCCTGCCAGAGCTTGATGCGCGGGCTGGCGAGGCAGGCGACGAAGGCGGTGACGAAGGTGCCGGGCAGCATGCCGAGGTCGTCCACGAAGGCCGCGAACAGGATGGTGGCGAGCGACAGGAACACGATGGCGCGCCACGGCACCGTCCCGAAGGGATGCTCGCTGGCCACCCGGAAGGCCCGGATGACCACCCCAGCGCCGATGGTGCCGAGGCAGGCCGCCAGCATCGCCGGGAAGAATCCCGGTCCCATCTGCGTGGCCGAGCCCAGCGGCATGGTCGCCAGCGACATGTAGCCATAGCTCGCGGCGAAGGCGATGAAGATCAGCCCCGTCGCCAGGTCCTTGCGGTTGACGTCCATGCCTCTTGCTCCTCCCGAACTGTCAGGCGCGCACCTGCACGCCGGCCCATTCCTCGACCACCCGGCAGATCGAGGTGAAGTCGGAGGCGGTCCCGAATTTGGCATTGGTGACGGCTAGCATCTGCCGCACCACCGCGCCAGCGACCATGGGCACGCCCATCGCCTCCGCCTCGTCGATGCACAGGCGCACGTCCTTGTAGGACAGCCCGGTGGCGAAGCCGAAATCGAAGCTGCCGGGCAGCACCGATTTGGGGAACTTGTCCTGGGTGGCGCTGTTGCGGCCGCTGCCGGCATTGATGATGTCGAGCAGCACCTTCGGATCGATCCCCGCCTTGGTCCCCATCACCATCGCCTCCGAGGAGACCACCATGGCGGCGGCGGCCAGCAGGTTGTTGGCCAGCTTGGCCACCTGGGCCAGGCCGGGCTTCTCCCCGACATAGAAGATGCGCCCGAAATTGGCGATGATCGCCTCCGCGTCCGCGAAGGCCGCCTGCGGCCCCGAGACCATCACCGCCAGTGTGCCGTTGGTGGCGCCCGCGATGCCGCCGCTGACCGGCGCGTCGATCCATTGGCGGCCGCGTTGGGCCAGCCCGGCCGCGATGCGCCCCGCGGCGCTGGGGCCGGAGGTGGACAGGTCGATCACCGTCTTTACCTGCCCGCCTTCGGCCACGCCGTCCGTCCCCAGCACCACCGAATGCACGATGTCCGGCGTGGGCAGGCTGACGAGCACCACGTCGGCGCGGTCGCCGACTTCCCTGGGCGAGGTAGCCACCGCCGCCCCCTGCGCCTCGGCCCGGCGCAATGCCTCCGTGCTGGTGTCGAAGACGGTGAGGTGGTGGCCGGCGGCGAGCAGGCGGGCACTCATGGGGCCGCCCATGCGGCCGAGACCGACGAAACCAAGCTGACGCGAACTCATGGAAAGGACTCCTGAAAGACGAACGGTCCGCCGCTAGTCGGCGGGAAGGGTTGCGGGCGGCGCATCCAGCCGGGCGATCCAGTTGGCGGTGGCCGTGCTGTGCGCGGGATAGAGTTGGGCCACGAGCGGATCGTGGCCGGGAATGATGTGGTCGAGCCCCGGCGCCAGCCGCTCCAGCCTGTCGTAGCCGGCGAAGACGTCTGCGACGCTGTCGACCGTGGGAAAGACCTTGCGGCGCCGGATATGGGCATAGTGATGGGCGGTGTCCGAGGCGAGCACCACCGGCCCGCGCCGGGTCTGCACCCGCAGCGCCTGGAGCCCGCGCGCATGCCCGCCGATGTGATGCAGCGTGATGCCCGGGAACAACTCGCTGTCCCCGTCGTGGAAGCATACCCGGCCCGCATAGACCCGACGCACCATCGCCACCACGTCCTCCACCTCGTAGGGGTGGTTCATGCCGGCATGGCACATGCAGCGCCCGGTGGCGAAGCCCATCTCGCTGTCCTGAAGGTGGAAGCGGGCGCGCGGGAACAGGCCGTCATTGCCGGCATGGTCGTAGTGCATGTGGGTGATGACCACGTCCTCGACGCGTTCCGGATCGACCCCCAGCGCCGCAAGGCCCTCGCGCACCGGATGGGTGATGGTGCGGCCGCGCAGTTCGGCGCCGCGCTGGTCGAAGCCGGTGTCGACCACCACCGTGCGCTCCGCATTGCGCAGCACCCATACATAGTAGTTGAGCGGCATGGGCCCGTTATGCGGGTCGCCGCCGATGAAGTTCTCGGCGGCGCCCCGCTCGTGCCGGGCATAGGCGATGGCATAGGCTTCGTAGAGATGGTCGCTCACGGGTGGCGCTCCGTTGCCCCTTACTTGCCGGCGTCGAGATCGGCGAAGGCCTCCCGGGCGATCCGGAACGAATCGACCCCGGCCGGGATGCCGCAATAGATCGCCACCTGCAGGAAGACCTCGCGGATCTCATCCTTGGTGACGCCGTTCCTCAGCGCGCCCTTGACGTGCATCTTGAGTTCGTGCGGGCGGTTGAGGGCGCTGATCATCGCCAGGTTGAGCAGGCTGCGCGTGCGGCGGTCCAGCGTGTCGCGGCCCCAGACCGCGCCCCAGCAGTATTCGGTGGTCAGCTCCTGCATGGGACGGTTGAAGTCGTCCGCCGAAGCGAATGATTTCTCAACAAATTCGGCGCCGAGGACGGCCTTGCGGATTTCGAGGCCGGTATCGAAGGTTTTCTGGTCCATCTGTCTTTCCTGTCAGTGATGGGCGCGCGGCACTTGCAGCGCGTTGAGGGCAAGCGCATCCGCCGTCTCGGGGAGCGCGTCGATGAAGGCTTCGAGGTCCCGCGCCTGCTCCCGGCCGAGCGCCTGGGCGGCGGCGCGGCCCAGCCGCTCGCGCACCATGGCCGGGCTGGCCGCGATCACGTCGTCCAGCCCCGCCCGGACCTGCCGGCCGTCGGCGAGGGTGAGCGTGACGATGGCCGGCTGGCGCTGCGGATAGGCGGCGGTGAGCGCGGGATCGGCGGCGAGCGTCGTCGCCCCGATCAGCCGGCCGATCTCGGCATCGCCGAGATCGGCATAGTTGTCGGCATCGATGGTGCCGCGCGCCACGGCCGCGGCGACCCCGAACTGGATGCTCATCTTGGCCGCCAGCACAGTGTCGAACGGCCCCGTCGCGTCGCAGCCGGGATAGAGCAGCGCCGCCGCCGTCGTGGCGACGTGGATCGCCACGACCGCCGAGCTGTCGCCGTCGAGCTGGTTGCGGGCCGCCAGCGCCGCCTGGCTCGGCGTCTGCGCGTAGTTGCAGGCCGGCGCCTGCTTGTGGAACACCTCGAGGATCTGGAAACCGCCATCGGCGAACAGCCGGATCGGCCGTTCCAGCCGCCGGCGGGCGAAGGCGCGGAACAGCCCCGCATCGCCCTCGATGATGTCGGGCGAGGCGAAGGCGCCGCTCTCGGCGAGATCGGCTGCGGCCATCCCGTTGCGCGCCGCGAAGCCGGCGTGGAAATACATGTCGCTGCCCCCGGAAGCCGGCCACTGGTTGAGCCCGGCGGCACAGTTGACGGCGAGGGAGATGGCGCTGGCCGTCTGCGCCGCGGTGAGGCCGCGCAGGACGGAAACCGCGGTCGCGGCCGCGACCGGCCCCACCAGCCCGGTCGGGCGGAACAGCCGCGCCAGCTCCGCCGTCATCAGCGCCTGCCCCAGCACCGCGCCGGCCTGGTAGCCGGCGATCGCCGCCGCCAGCAGGCGGCGCCCGGAGACGGACCGCCCCAGTTGCGCGAGATCGGCCAGCAGCGCCGGCCACACCACCACCCCCAGATGCGCGACCGAACGGGTATGCATGTCCTCCCGCACCAGGCCATGGGCGGCGACGGCATTGGCGAAAGCCGCCTCCGCCGGCGCCGCGAACCGCCCGAGCGGGATGCAGGCCGCGCCCCGCTGCAGGCCCCTGCTCCGGAACACGGCCTGCTGGCTCCAGGGCAGCGACCGCGCCTCGTAGGCGCCCGACAGGTAGTCGGCAAGGCACAGCACCGCCTTGGCGAGGACCTCGGCCGGCACGGCCTCCGGCCGCATGGCCTCGGCTTCCGCCGCCAGCGTTTCCGCTATGGTGGGGGAACGGGTCATCGGGGGCCGGCGATGGTGATTCCGGCGTCGATCTTGAGCGTGACGCCGGCAATGCTCTGCCCGGAATCGGCGGCGAGGAACACGGCGGCCGCCGCCACCTCGGCATCGGTCACCAGCCGGCCGAGCGGGGTCATGGCCCGGCGTTTCTCCCAGCCCTCGGCATCGATCACCGCGCTGGCGCCCGGGGTCACGATGGCGCCGGGCGCCAGCGCGTTGACCCGGATGCCGTGCACGCCCAGCTCCACCGCCTGCTGGCGCGTGAAGGCGTCCACCGCCCCCTTGATGGAGGTGTAGACGGCGGCATGCTTGATGGCGAAGGAGACCGCCACCGAGGACATGTTGATGATGCTGCCGCCGCCCCGCCGGATCAGGTGCGGCGTCGCCGCCTGCGTGCCCCAGAACGTGCCCTTGATGCCGACATCGAGCATGCGGTCGACGATGTCCTCGGGCATCTCGGTCAGCGGGGCGTAGTGGAAGGCCACCGCGTTGTTGACGAGGATGTCGAGGCCGCCGGCCGCGAAGGCGTCGATGGCGGCATGCACCGCCGCGCGGTCCCGCACGTCCACCACATGGGCCTCGGCGCCGGATATGCCGGCGGCGGTCTCCTGCACCAGCGGGCCGTTGATGTCGGCCAGCGCCACCGTCGCGCCTTCGGCCGCGAACAGCCTCGCCATGGCGGCGCCGATGCCGCCGCCGGCTCCGGTGATGAAAGCGCGCTTGCCGTCCAGCTTGCCCAATTGCGGGGTCTCCCTCTGCCGTTTCCGGTCGTTGCGGTTTACCCAGCTTAGACGGCTCGCGACGCCGCCCTGTCGAACCCTTCATGCCTCCGTTTCATTATGCGAAACGCGGCAACTGAACGGTCCCGCCGCCTCCGGGCTCGCTCTAGCGTGCGCTCGACAATCGGGCGGAGAAGAGTCGGAATGACCGGAAAGCGAGGCACCACGTCCTCATTCGCGCAGCGCATCAAGGCGCGCGAGACCCTGTTCGGCACCTTCATCAAGGTGCCGACGACCCACACCACGGAAGTCATCGGCTCGGTCGGCTACGACTTCATCGTCATCGACCAGGAGCATGCCCCGTTCGACCGGCTGGCCATCGACAGCGTCATCCTGGCGAGCCTCGTCAACGACATGCCCGCCCTGGTGCGCATCGGCGATCCGTCGCCGGCCAATATCCTGACGGTGCTCGATTGCGGGGCGGCCGGCGTGCTCGTGCCGCATGTGGACAGCGCCGGCAAGGCCGCCGAGGTCGCGGCCGCCTGCCGCTACCGCCCCGGCAGCCGCGGCTTTTCCCGCACCGGCCGGGCCGGCGGCTACGGTTCGGCCGGCGTGGCCGAGCACATCGCCCGGCAGGACGAGCAGATCCTCTGCATCGCCATGATCGAGGACGTCGCGGCCATCGACCGCATCGAGGCCATCGCCTCGGTCGAGGGCATCGACGCCGTCTTCATCGGCCGCGGCGATCTGTCCGTGGCCATGGGCGAGGTGCTGAGCTCGGCGCCCCGCGTCGTCGAGGCGGTCAGGACCATCGCCGAGGGCGTCCGCCGCGCCGGCAAGCCGCTGCTCACCCTCGCCGAAAGCCCCGCCGACCGCGCCGCCATGGCCGCGCTCGGCGCCTCGTCCTTCCTGGTCGGCTCCGACCTAGCCTTCCTGCGCCGTGCGGCGGGCCAGGCCCTTGCCGACTACGCCGCCCGCTCCGATTGAGACATTTTCAGGACCATTCTCATGTATGTCGCCTCCGATCCCCGCGCCAAGCTCGACGCCAGCCCGGCGAACAAGCCGGCGCCGCGCCAGTCCGCGGCCAATTTTGCCCGGTTCTACGAGACCGAGCCCCGGCACCGCTCGGAGACCGTGCGCACCTGGTATGCCCGGGCCCAGAACTTCGTGATCGTCTATTCCGAGGCCGAGGCCGGCGCCGCCTTCCTGCGCGCGGACCAGCCGGACGAGTTCGCCCTGCTGCTGCCCGATGCCGGCAGCCGCGCCACCATTGAGTGGAACGGCGGGAGCACCGTCGTCTCCGGCCATTCCATCACCTTCGTGCCGCCCGGCGCCAGCCGTATCGGGATCACCGCGCCGGGCCGCGTGGTGCAGCTCTTCACCACCGCCGCCAGGGATCTGGTGGAGGCCTGCCCCCCCGGCTACGAGGAAGACCCCAACGTGCCGCCGCTGGAGCCCTGGCCGGAGCCGGTGGGCGGCTACAAGGTCCGTTCCTACTCCATGGACATCCCCCAGGAGCCCGGTCGCCTCGGGCGCCTGTTCCGCAGCCGCAATTTCATGGTCAACTACATCTACCCCCGCAGCGGCCCGCGCGACCGCGCCAGCATGTCCCCCCACAGCCATGCCGATTTCCAGCAATGCTCGCTCAGCCTCGAAGGCACCTATATCCACCATCTGCGCTGGCCCTGGGGCAACGACGCCGATCTGTGGCGGGAGGACGAGCACGCCGTCTGCCGCTCCCCCTCGGTCACCATCATTCCCGCCCAGGTGATCCACACCTCCGAAGCCGTGGGCACGGGCACCAATTTCCTCATCGACATATTCTGCCCGCCCCGGCACGACTTCTCCCGGCAGCCCGGATGGGTATTGAATGCCGACGAATATCCCGAACCCGAGACCCCCTGACCGGAACGAAAGCCCACGACATGACCACCGCCCCCCTCGCCGGCCAGGACCGCGAAGCCGCCATCGACAAGCTGCTGGTCGGCGCCGTCGACCTGCATTGCCACAGCGGCCCGGCCGTGATGCCGCGCATCCTCGATCACCACGACCAGCTCCTGGAAGCGTCGGCCGCCGGCTTCCGCGCCGTGGTCACCAAGGACCACTACTATCTCGGCACCGCCCACGCGATCATTCTGGAAAAGCTGTTTCCCGATCTCGGCACCCGCATGTTCTCGGGCATCGCGCTCAACAACGCCTCGGGCGGCATCAATCCGCATGCCGTGGACCATGCGCTCAAGCTCGGCGCCAGGATCGTGTGGATGCCCACGCTTTCCGCCGCCAACCACATCGACAAGATGGCCACCGAAGCCAAGACCTTCCCCAAGGTCGAGGGCGCGCTGGAAGCCGTCCCCCTCACCGTGCTGGACGCCAACGGCCGGCTGACCGACGACACCCTCAAGATCCTCGACCTGATCGCGGAGGCCGACGTCATCCTGGCCGGCGGCCATCTCAGCGCCCGCGAGCTGACCGTCCTGTTCGAGGAAGGCAGGCGGCGCGGCCTCAAGAAGATGATGGTCAATCATCCCACCTACGTCATCGGCTGCACCGACGACGACATCCGCACCCTGGTCTCGCTCGGCGCGAAAATGGAGCATTCCATCTGCCAGTTCATTCCCGGCCGCGCCCAGAAGTTCGAGCCCGATTTCGTCCTGCACCTCATCGAGGTGGCGGGAGTCGGGAACACCATCTTCGGCTCGGATCTGGGCCTGCGCGGCTCGGCGCGGCCCGTCGAGGGCTACCGCACCTTTGTCGGCCAGCTGCTCGACCTGGGCGTGGCGCCGGCCGACATCGCCACCATGATCGCCACCAACGGCGCCGCCATGCTGAACCTCGACCAGCCTGTTTCATCTGGCGAAACCGCCGCATAATCCGGTCCCTCCGCGCCGCGCTTGCGCTAGCATCTCGCAACCAGACAAGCCTATGGAACTGTTGGGAGGAACCTTATGAAATTCATGCGTAAAGTCGCCACGCTGGCGGCTGCGGGCCTGCTTGCCCTGTCGGCCTCGGCCGGAGCCGCCATGGCGGCCTTTCCGGAGCGGCAGATCACCATCGTCATCGGCTTCCCGCCCGGCGGCGCCGATGTCTTCACCCGCATGATCGCCGAATACATGACCGAGAAGCTCGGCGTGCCGGTCATCGTCGAGAACCGGCCCGGCGCCTCCGGCACCATCGGCGCCCAGGCCGTGGCCAGCGCCCGGCCGGACGGCTACACCATCCTGTTCGCGACCAACGGCAACGCCGCCAACGCCAAGCTGCTCTACCCCAACCTCGCCTACGACCCGCAGACCGACCTGCAGCCGATCATGCTGCTCGGCACCTCCTCGATGGTGATCGCGGCCGGCACGCAGCAGCCCTACGCCAACCTCACCGAGTTCATCGAGTACGCCAGGGCCAATCCGGGCCAGATTTCCGTCGCCCATCCCGGCATTGGCGGGCTCGGCCACGTCGCCATGGAATACATCAGGCGCGAGGCCGGGATCGACGTCAAGATCATCCCCTATACCGGCTCGGGCACGCTGATCCCCGACCTCTTGGCGGGCCACATCCAGGCCTCCAGCGACAGCATGCCCTCCTATCTGCCCTATGTGCAGGAGGGGACGGTGCGCTATCTCGCCCAGCTCGGCCCGGAAAGGAACCCGCTGATGCCGGGCGACGTGCCGACCCTGCGCGAGAGCGGCTTCGATTTTGAGTCCTACATCTGGTACTCACTGCTCGGCCCGGCCGGGATGCCCGAGGAGGCCGTCCAGGTCATCAACGACACCGTGACCGAATATCTCAACCTGCCCGAGACCAGGGAAGCCCTGGCCAAGCTGATGATCACCCCCGGCCCGACCGATCCGCAGGGTCTGGCCGACACCATCGCCAGGGAGCTGGAGACCTGGGGTCCCATCATCGAGGAAGTCGGGATCACCCTGCAATAGCGATCGATCCGGATCGGCAACGGGCGGCAGGCTTCTGCCGCCCGTTTTCGTTTGCGGTCACGAGGCGGCCGGCGCGGCCGCCTCGTTGCGATAGGCGACGTTTTCCGGCGGCGCGATGCCGACCAGCCGGCAGGCGTTCTCGCAGGTCATCTGGCGGATTTCCTGCGGGGTGAAGCCGAGATCGAGGCAAAGCGCGATGACCGCCCGGAAGCCGGGCACCGGCCGGGGATTGAACGTCTGCCCCAGATCGGAGCCGATGATCGTCCGCTCGATGCCGGCGGCCTCGACATAGCCGCGCAGGGCGTCGAAGTCGAATTTCCGCGACACCCCTTCGATCAGCATGCAGGCGCAGTGCTCGAGATAAACGCCCATGGCCGAGAGCTCGGCAAGGTCCTCCAGCCGGGCCTCGATCCAGTAGGTCGGATGGCTGACCACCATGCGGGTGACGCCCCGCGCCTTGGCCTCGCTGAACAGCGGATACATCTCGCTGACATGCAGATGTCCCCCGCACAGCACCGCATCGTGCTCGGCGATGAGATCGAGGATGTCCTTGACCTCGTCCTTCAGCCGCCCGCGCGCGTCGATGACGCTCAGCGCCAGGGGCGGGCGCATCCCCAGCCGTCCGTGCAGGTTGTAGCGGAAGGCGGTGGTCAGGTGGTTGTGCGCGCACAGCGTCGGCATCCACACCATGCGCGCCCCGAGCGTGAGCCCATGCTCCACTGCATAAGGATTGAGCCCGCCGAGCTGGTTGTTGAGCGGCACCCCCGAAAGCAGGTGCAGCGCCCGCGGCCCCTCGCGGTATCGCTGCAGCACCTGCATCACCGGCGTGTTGGAATAGAAGTGGTCCTTGAACAGCACCGCATGCATGCCCGCGGCTTCGGCGTCCCGGATCTGCTCGATGTGGTCGAGCTTGCGCTCCATGATCGAAGGGCCGGAATGGCAGTGCAGGTCCACCGCGCCCTCCATGAGGGCATCGACCACCGCGTCGCGGTCTGTGATTGGCGTCATTCTCGTCTCCTCGCCTGTGCCGCGATGAGACCGCATCGCCCTCTCCGATGCAGCGCCATGCGCCGTCGATTTCACCAGATGAAATCCGAGGAGACGAAAGGCGATCCGCCCGTTTGCCTTGGCTAGGCATTGTGCACCTTCATTCACGGCAGGGAATGCCATGACCGAGATTGCCACATTGCCCGTCGCTCGCGAGCCAGAGGCCGTGCGCGCCGCGCTGGCCGACGCCGACATTTCGGTGCTGCTGATGGTGCTGGTGCAGCTGACCGGCGACATGGCGCTGCTGGATCGCTATGCGCCGCTGCTGGGCAAGCCGGGGGAGTTCACCCATTCCATCCCCCCGGACATGGTGGATGAACTGCTCGACCGCCTGACGCAGCGCCTCACCCGGGGCGGCCCGGCCCCGGACAGCATCGATCCCGCCGTCCTCCGCCGGATGATGGCCGCCTTCGTCGGGGAGGACATCTCCGATTCCTACATGCCCATGCTGCTCGAGGATCTCGGCTTCGTCACCCCCGAGCCCCCTCTGGCGCGGGCCGGCGGGGATGCCGCCGGGCGGGCCGCCGGCTTCAACGTGCTGATCGTCGGGGCCGGCGCTTCGGGGATCTGCGCCGGCATCAGCCTCAAGCAGGCCGGCATTCCCTTCGAGATCGTCGAGCGCAACGACGATGTGGGCGGCGTCTGGCACGAGAACACCTATCCCGGCTGCGGCGTGGACAGCGCCAACCACCTCTACTGCTATTCCTTCGAGCTCAACCACAACTGGTCGCGCTACTACGTCAAGCAGCCCGAGCTGCGGGACTATCTGCGCGACTGCGCGGTGAAATACGGCGTCATGGAGCATGTCCGGCTGCGCCAGGAAGTGCTGGCGCTGCGCTACGACGAAGGCGAGGCGCTCTGGCATGCCACGATCCGCCAGGCCGACGGCAGCGAGCGGCACGTCGCCGCCCACGCCGTCATCAGCTCGGTCGGCCAGTTGAACCGTCCGGCCTATCCGAGGCTCGAGGGCATCGACGCCTTCCAGGGCGTCAGCATGCACACGGCGCGCTGGAAGCACGATGTCGATCTCGCCGGCAAGTCCGTGGCGATGATCGGCACCGGCGCCAGCGGCATGCAGGTGGGCCCCGCCATCGCCGACGAGGTGGGCAGGCTGACCATCTTCCAGCGCTCCGCCCCCTGGGTGCTGCCCCGGCACAACTACCACAACACCGTCACCGAAAACGTCAAATGGGTGCTCGCCAACGTGCCCTACTACGCGCGCTGGTATCGCTTCCTGCTGTTCTGGGCCTATGGCGACGGGGTCTTTCCCCTGCTCGGCATCGACCCCGACTGGCGCGAGCCCGGCTCGATCTCGGCCCGCAATGCCGAGATTCGCAAGCTCTGGACGAAATATGTGGAATCCGAGGTCGGCGACCTGCCCGAGCTCTATGCCAAGGTGCTTCCCGACTATCCCCCCTACGGCAAGCGCTCGCTGCGCGACAACGACTGGTACAGCACCCTCAGGCGGGAGCATGTCGAGCTGGTGAACACGTCCATCGCCGAGATCGTCGCCGATGGCATCGTGGACCGGAACGGCCGGCACTATCCCGCCGACGTCATCGTCTACGCCACCGGCTTTGAAGCCAGCCGCATGCTCTTTCCCATCGACGTCACCGGCCGGGGCGGCGTCAAGCTGCGCGACCTGTGGGGCGACGACGACCCCCGCGCCTATCTCGGCATCACCGTGCCCGGCTTTCCCAACCTGTTCCTCACCTACGGCCCCAACACCAACCTTGCCCATGGCGGCAGCATCATCTTCCAGGCCGAGTGTCAGGTTCACTACATCACCGCCTGCCTCGCCATGCTGATCGAGGGCGGCTACGACGCCATGGAATGCACCCGCAAGGCCCATGACGACTACAACGCCGCCGTCGACGAGACGCTGAGCCGGCTGGTCTGGTCCTTCGAGGGGGTCACCAACTGGTACAAGAACGCCCGCGGCCGCGTCACCACCAATTCCCCCTGGTCGCTGGTCGACTACTGGCACATGACGCGCCAGCCCGATCCGGCCGCCTACACCTTCGTCAAAACCGGCAGAACCTCCGGAAAGGAGCGCAAGAGTGCATAGTCTGATTGGCGTCTGGCGTCTGGTCGACATCACCAACAAGGACAAGGACGGCAACTTGCTGCCCTCCTCCTACGGCCCGCTCAAGATGGGGCTCATCACCTTCACCGAGCACAACCGCATGATGGTGGTGATCTGCGACGGGCGCGAGCACCTGCCCGAGGGCGTCACCACCCGGGAATACACCTCCTACGCCGGCACCTACCGGTTCGACGGCAAGACCCTGGTGACGGCGGTGGACTGCTCGACGCCCACCGATCCGCCCCGCATCGGCACCGACCAGGTGCGGCCCGCCCGCTTCGAGGGCAACCGCGTCATCCTCACCGCGCCTCCGGTCGAGATCGACGGCGTCGTCAACTACCGCGACCTCACCTGGGAGAAGATCGCCTAGATCGCGGGACAACGACGCGATTGTTGCCGGCTCCGTCGCCCCTCGCCCCTCAGGGGAGAGGCCGCCAGGAGGGTGAAGCCATCGATAGTCCGGCCCGCGCTTGTGACTTGCGGCGCCTTGGGGGAAGCGCCATCGTGATGATGATTTCTGGGAGGAAAGTCATGACGTCCTACGAACCGGTGACCTCGGTCATGCGCTCGCTCGAGCTCCTGGCCATTCTCAATCGGCAGCGGGTCTCCACCATCGAGCACATGCACCGGCTGACCAATCTGCCCAAGCCCACCATCGTCCGCCTGCTCGAAACCATGATGGCCGCCGGCTATGTCGCGCGCGACACGCGCGGCAAGGGCTACCAGGTGACCTCGCAGGTGGGCGAGCTGAGCTGCGGCTTCCACGGCGCGCCGCAGGTGGTCGAGGCCGGCCGCCCCTGGGCGCAGGAGCTGACCCGCATGTTCAGCTGGCCCGCCGCCATCGCCGTGCTCGACCGCAACGCCATGCTGGTCTGCTACACCACCAGCGGCGACAGTCCGATCGCCCCCTATCACGGGCTGATCTACACGCATCTGGGCCTCATCACCAAGGCGCTGGGCCGCGCCTACCTGGCCTTCTGCCCGGCCGAGGAGCGCCGGCTGATCTACCGGCTGCTCACCAATTCCCCCCACCCCGATTCCGAGCATATGGGCGCCCCCGAGGCCATCGAGCGGATGATCCGCGCCACGCGCCGCCAGCAGTTCGCCGAGCGCCAGCGGGCCGTCAAGCCCGAGGCCTCCTCCAGCGTCGCCGTGCCGATCTACGAGCATGGCGGCGAGCGCGTCCTCGGCACCATCGGCCTCACCTACTATGCCAGCGCCGTCAAGCGCACCGACATCCTCGAACGCTACGTGCCCAACCTCAAGACCGCCGCCGCCGGCATCAGCGAGAACGTGGCGCGCATGCAGGCCGCCATGGAGGCCGCCAGGGAGCTGGTGCACTAGCACCGGCCGGGCGGCGCGACACCCGACAGGAACCCCATGACCGAACCGACCCTTCGCGACCCCGCCCTGCTGGCCCGGCGGGCCTATATCGCCGGGCGGTGGCAGGATGCCGCCGACGGCGCGACCATCGCGGTCACCGACCCGTTCGACGGCAGCCTCGTCGGCACCGTGCCGAGCCTGGGCGTGGAGGCGGTTCGCGACGCCATCGAGGCCGCCGCCGCAGCGCAGCCGGCCTGGGCGCGGCGGACGGCCAGGGAGCGCGCCGCCGTCCTGCGCCGCTGGTTCGATCTCGTCATCGACAACCTCGACGATCTGGCGCTGCTCCTCACCCGCGAGCAGGGCAAGCCGCTGGCCGAGGCCCGCACCGAGATTCGCAGCAACGCCGCCTATCTCGAATGGTTCGGGGAGGAAGCGAAACGCATCGACGGCGACGTCATCCCCGCCGCCGCCCCGGACCAGCGCATCCTCGTCCTCAAGCAGCCCGTGGGCGTGGTGGCGGCCATCACCCCCTGGAACTTCCCCAACGGCATGATCACCCGCAAGGCCGGCCCGGCCCTCGCCGCCGGCTGCGCCATGGTGCTCAAGCCCGCCAGCCAGACGCCGCTGTCGGCCCTGGCCCTCGCGGTCCTGGCCGAGCGCGCCGGCGTGCCGCCCGGCATCTTCTCGGTGGTCACCGGCTCCGCCCGCCCCATCGGCGAGGAGTTCTGCCGCAATCCCGGGATCGCCAAGATCACCTTCACCGGCTCCACCGAGGTCGGCCGCTGGCTGATGCGCAACGGCGCCGACACCGTCAAGCGGCTGTCGCTGGAGCTGGGCGGCAACGCCCCCTTCCTGGTGTTCGAGGATGCCGACATCGAGGCGGCGGTGGACGGCGCCATGCAGGCCAAGTTCCGCAATGCCGGCCAGACCTGCGTCTGCGCCAACCGCATCTATGTGCAGCGCGCCGTTGCCGACCGCTTCGCCACGAGCCTGGCCGAGCGCGCGCGGCGCCTGCGGCTGGGCCGCGGCACCGCCGAGGGCGTCGAGCAGGGTCCGCTGATCGACGCCGCGGCCGTCGCCAAGCTGGAGGAGCACCTTGCCGACGCCCTCGGCAAGGGCGCCACCCTGCGGGCCGGCGGCCGTCGCTCGGCCCTGGGCGGCACCTTCTACGAGCCCACCGTGCTCTCCGGGGTCACCCAGGCTATGCTGGTCGCGCGGGAGGAGACCTTCGCGCCCCTCGCCCCCATCATCGCCTTCGACACCGAGGCCGAGGCCGTCGCCATGGCCAATGACAGCGAGTTCGGCCTTGCCGGCTATTTCTATTCCCGCGACTTCGCCCGCATCTGGCGGGTTGCGGAAGCGCTCGAGGTCGGTATGGTTGGCGTCAATTGCGGTGCCCTGGCGAACGAGATGGCGCCCTTCGGCGGCGTCAAGCAGTCCGGTCTCGGCCGGGAAGGCTCGCGCTACGGCATCGATGAATATCTCGATCTCAAATATGTCTGCCTCGGCGGGCTGCAACCAGCGGAGTGACCGCCATGCAATATGGACGTCTGGGCCGGACGGGCCTTGAAATCTCGCGCCTTTGTGTCGGCTGCATGAGCTTCGGCGTGGCCGAGGCGGGCGACCATGGCTGGACCCTGGACGAGGAGAAGAGCCGCCTCGTCATCCGCCGGGCCCTCGAAGCCGGGCTCAACTTCTTCGACACGGCCAATGTCTATTCCGCCGGCACCAGCGAGGAGATCGTCGGCCGGGCGCTCAGGGATTTCGCCCGGCGCGAGGAGGGGGTGATCGCCACCAAGGTCAATGGTCGCATGCGCCCGGGGCCGAACGGCATGGGCCTGTCGCGCCGCCACATCCTCGAGCAGATCGACGCCAGCCTGAAGCGGCTCGGCACCGACCATGTCGATCTCTACCAGATTCATCGCTGGGACCCGAACACGCCGGTCGAGGAGACGCTGGAGGCCCTGAACGACGTGGTCCGGGCCGGCAAGGCCCGCTATATCGGCGCCTCCTCCATGTACGCCTGGCAGTTCTCCAAGGCGCTCCACCTGCAGGAGCGCCACGGCTGGTCGCGCTTCGTCTCCATGCAGAACCACCTCAACCTGCTCTACCGCGAGGAGGAGCGCGAGATGCTGCCGCTCTGCATCGATCAGGGCATCGGCGTGCTGCCCTGGAGCCCGCTGGCCCGCGGCCGTCTCGCCCGCCCCGCCGGCGAGACCACCCTGCGCGAGCGGACCGACAAGGGCACGGCGCGCTTCTATGCCGAGGGCAACGCCGCCGAGGCCGCGATCATCGATGCGGTCGGCCGGGTGGCGGAGCGGCACGGCGTCGAGCGGGCCCAGGTGGCCCTGGCCTGGGTGCGCCAGAAGCAGCCGGTCAGCGCGCCGATCTTCGGCGCCACCTCGCTGGCGCAGCTCGAATCCGCCCTCGGCTCCCTCAACGTGACCCTGTCGGACGAGGACATCGCCGAGCTGGAAGCCCCCTACCTCCCCCGTCCCGTCGCCGGCCACCAATAGGCCGGCAACCGGCTGCCGCGCCGTTTCGCGTGGCGAAATACCGGCGCTCGGGCTTTCCCCGGGCGGCGCGGCCCTGCTCAATCTGGGGTGAACCACGGGGAGGCACATGAGCATCGTCAGGCACGACTTTCACATCGAAACCGCCGATGGCGTCAGGATCTGGGTGCGCGAGGTCCGCTCCAGCCTCGTCTCCCACCGCACGCCCATGGTGCTGCTGCACGGCACGCGCATTCCCGGCCTCAGCGAATACGACCTGCCGGTCGAGAATGGCTCGCTGGCGGCCGATCTCGCCGCCGCCGGGCATATCTGCTACATCGTCGACGCGCGCGGCTTCGGCAAATCGGACCGGCCGGCGGAGATGGACCTGCCCCCGCAGCCGGGCGGCCGTCCCCTGATCCGCACCATCGAGATCACCCGCGACGTCGATGCGGCGGTGGAGCATCTGCGCCGGGCCAGCGGCCAGCCCCGGGTCGGCCTGTTGGGCTGGGGCGTCGGCGCCACCTGCGTCGCCATCTATGCCGCCCTCCATCCGGAGAAGGTCAGCCATCTCGTCCTCTACTGCATGATCTATGGCGGCACCGCCGACCATCCCTCGATGAAGATCGGCTCGCAATGGGACGATCCGGACCATCCCGGCCGCTTCAACCAGAAGCGCTTCGGCAACTACGCCTATAACGGCATCGACATGCTGGAGCACCATTGGGACCAGCAGATCCCCATCGCCGACAAGGCGGCCTGGCGCGATCCCGCCATGGTCACCGCCTTCCGCGAGGCCCTGCTCGACGGCGACCCCACCGCGCGCGACCGCGATCCGCCGACCTATCGCAGCCCCAACGGCATGCTCGAGGACCTCTACCTCATGGGCGCCCGGGGCCAGAAGCTGTTCCACGCCAGCCAGATCTATTGCCCGGTCTTCATCGTCAATCCGGAATATGACGTCCTGTGCCGCGACACCGACATGGCCGTGTTCTGCGAGGATCTCTGCCACGCCCCCGAAATCGTCCACTGGCAGGCGAAGAACTGCACCCACTACCTGCTGCTCGACCGGCCGGAACGTGGCCGCAACGAATTTCTCGCCCGCCTGGACCGCTTCCTCGTTTAGGTCTGCAAGGATTCGGTACGGAACCACGCCAACTCGGTGTCATTCCCACGAAAGCGGGAATCCCTGTTTACTTTTCCGGCACCCCCCCTCACCCCGTTTCATCCAGCGAAACGAGCGCGCCCACCTGCTGCCAGCCCCCTCCATCTGGTGTCTCCTCGGCAAGGTGCACGCGCCGGAGGAGCCGAACCACGATGACCGTCGACACCGGTGAGGAGACCGTTGCCGCCCTGCTGCGGGGAGCCGTCGACCTGCATGCCGGCGCCCCCGCTTCGGCCGGCCAGGCCCCCGATCTGCTCGACATCGCCCGCGCGGCCGAGGCGGCGGGGTTGCGCGCCCTGATGGTCATGGACCGCCACTTTTCCCCCGCCCCCATCGTCCAGACCCTCAGGCGCCACGAATTTGCCGGCAGCCCGCTGGAGCTGCTGTCCGGGCTGGAGCTGAACAATACGGTGGGCGGCCTCAATCCCTATGCCGTCGAGCACGAGCTCATGCTGGGCGGCCGGCTCGTCAGCATGCCCACCGTCTCCGCCGCCAACTATATCCGCCACGCCAGCCGCCGCTCCGGCGCCACGCGGCCCGCCCAGCCGGCGCTGGAGGTCCTCGATGCCTGGGGCCGGCTCCGCGACGAGGTCAAGGAAATCCTCGACATCGTCGCCGCCCACGATGCGGTGCTGTCCACCGGCCATCTCCATATCAGCGAGATCTGGCCGCTGCTCGAAGAGGCCAGGCAGCGCGGCGTCAGCCGGCTCCTGGTCAGGCATTCGAGTTTCCTCATTGACGCGGGCCTGGCGGACATGCGCGAATTGGCCGGCATGGGTGCCTTCATCGAACAATGCGCGGATATGAGCATCGACTGCCTCGGCGGCCACGCCAGGGCCGACGAGCTGATGGCGTTCATCACCGCCGCAACGGTCCGGCAAACCATCCTCGTCCCCAAGCTCGGGCGGATCAGGCAGGCGCAGCCGGTGGAGCGCCATCGCGCCACCATCCGCTCCTGCCTCGAGCTCGGCTACAGCCAAACGGAAATCCGGCAGATGATCTCGGAAAATGCGCTGCGACTTCTCGGCCTCGCCCCCCGCGACGGAGCCCGGCCATGAGCGGGCACGACGCGCCGCTGGTGGATTCGCACTTCCACGTCTACACCACCGACATGCCGCTGGCGAAGACCGCCTGGCACCATCCGGACCACGACGCCTCCATCGAGCAGTGCCTCGCCACGCTCGATGCTCATGGCGTCACCTTCGGGGTGATCTCGGCCGCCAGCCTCTACGGCACCTATAACGACTATGTCCGCCAGGCGCTGAGAACCCACAAGCGCCTGCGCGGCACCGCCATGATCGATCCCGCCTGGGACGTCTACCAGCTCGAGCGCATGCGCGACGACGGCTTCGTCGGCCTGCGCTTCCTCTGGCGCCCGCTGGAGGAGATTCCCGACCTCGGCTCGGAAAGCTACCGGCGCCTGCTGCGCCGCTGCGCCGATCTGGGATGGCACATCCACCTCACCGACCGCCCGCACCGGATCGATGCCACCATCCGGGCCATCGAGGCCGCCGGCGTGCGCGTCGTGCTCGACCATATCGGGCTCATCGACACCGAGGCCGGCATCGACGATCCCGGCTTCCGCGCCATCCTCGCCGCCATCGAGCGGGGCCGGACCTGGGTGAAGCTCTCGGCCGGGTTCCGGTTCAGGCAGCCCGGCCTCGCCGACCGGTGCGCGGCGGCGCTGGTGGCCGCCGGCGGCTGGGACCGGCTCGTCTGGGCCAGCGACTGGCCCTTTGCCGGCTTCGAGGGCACGGTCGGCTATGCCGACACCGTCGAGGCGCTGAAGCGCTGGGTGCCGGATATCGGCATGCGCCACGCCGTGGGCGGCCGCACCCCGCTGAAGCTCTACTTCACCTGACCCGATACGCGGAGCCGCTCTCCTCCCTTTGCGGCGTCGCGGCATGGCGCCGGCCAGGAAATTGGCCGGCGTCATGTATTTTCGGGCCTACGCCTCCTCGGTGAACACCTCTTCGCGCTTCTTGTTGGCCGAGGGCAGGCTGACCAGGATCAGCAGCCCCACGGCCATCAGCAGCAGCACGGCGCTGACCGGCCGCGACACGAACACGGTGGGATCGCCCCCCGAGATCAGCATGGAGCGGCGCAGCTGGTGCTCGAGCATCGGCCCCAGCACGAAGCCCAGCACGAACGGCGCCCATTCGCATTCCAGCTTGCCGAGGAAATAGCCCACAATGCCCGCGCCGATGACGAAATAGACCCCGAAGACGCTGTTGGAGACACTGTAGACGCCGATGCAGCAGAAGGCGATGATCGCCGGGAACAGGATGCGGTACGGCACCCGCAGCAGCGACACCCACACCCCGATCAGCGGCAGGTTGAGGATGATCAGCATGGCGTTGCCGATCCACATCGAGGCGATGAGGCCCCAGAACAGCGCCGGATTGCCGGTGATGACGTTCGGGCCCGGGGTGATGCCCTGGATGGTCATGGCCCCGATCATCATCGCCATGGTCGCCGAGCCGGGAATGCCCAGCGTCAGCGTCGGGATGAACGAGGTCTGGGCGGCCGCGTTGTTGGCCGCTTCCGGCGCCGTCACGCCCTCGACGGCCCCGTGGCCGAACTCGGCGCTGTTGGGCGAGGTGCGCTTCTCCACATTGTAGGCGATGAAGGACGACAGCATCGCCCCGCCTCCCGGCAGGATGCCGATGGCCGATCCGATGGCCGTGCCGCGCAGCGTCGGCGCCACCATGCGGCGCAGATCCTGCAGGCTGGGCCAGATGCGGCCGACCCGGGAGAGCTTGGGCGGCGTGCCCTCGTTGCTCTGCAGGTTGCGGATGATCTCGGCGATGCCGAACACGCCGACGGCGATGGCGACGAAGCTCAGCCCGTCCAGCAGATCCACCGACCCGAAGGTGAAGCGCTGCTTGTTGGTATAGAGGTCGAGCCCGGTGAGGCCGAGCAGCAGCCCGAAGACGATCATGCCCAGCGCCTTGAGCAGCGAGCCGGACGCCAGCGCGATCGAGGAGACCAGCCCGATCACCATCAGCGAGAAATATTCCGGCGGCCCGAAGCTCAGCGCGAAGGCGGTGAGCGGCTTGGCCACCAGCGCGATCAGCACGGTCGCGACGCACCCTGCGAAGAACGAGCCGATGCCCGCCGCCGCCAGCGCCACCCCCGCCCTGCCCTTCAGCGCCATCTTGTAGCCGTCGATCGTGGTCACGGTCGAGGCGGCCTCGCCCGGCAGGTTGACCAGGATGGCGGTGGTCGAGCCGCCATATTGCGAGCCGTAGTAGATGCCGGCCAGCATGATCAGCGAGGTGGTCGGCTCCATGCCGAAGGTCAGCGGCAGCAGCATCGAGATGGTGGCCAGCGGCCCGATCCCCGGCAGGATGCCGATGACGGTGCCCAGCAGCACGCCCACGAAGCAGAACATCAGGTTGATCGGCTGGAAGGCCTCCGCGAAGCCGAGGCCGAGATTGCTGAACAGTTCCATGCGGCTAGCCTCCGAACAGCGAGCCGAAGATCGGCGCCTGCATCTGCGCCCCGAGCACGAACACCGCCACGCAGAAGACGGCGATGGCCGCGGCCGCCAGCGTCGCCGGCACCAGCCGGGTCCGGGGCGCCGCGAAGGAGGCGATCAGCGTGGCGGCGAACACCGCGATCAGCAGGCCCAGCGGCGCCAGCAGCACGGCGAAGGCCGCGATGCCCGCCGAGATCAGGGCGATGGCCCGCCAAGGCACCGGTCCGAAGCCGCTCCCCTGCCCGCTCAGCAGCGAGCGCACGATCAGCACCCCGCCGATCGCCAGCAGCAGCCCGCACAGCACCAGCGGGAAGAAGCCCGGCCCCATGTTGAACACCTGCCCGATCGGCAGGTCCCGGAGGGCGATGCCGCCGTAGACGATCCCGACGCCGCAGAAGAAGCACCCCGACAACAGGTCCTTCACGTCCACGGATTTCAGGCCGCGTATTTTCGTCGAAATAGGTTGCGCCACCGGCACTCTCCCCCAAAATTGCTGCCAGGCGCGCTTGTCGCGGTCTTGTTTCCGGCGATGAACGTTAGGTCCGGCCCACGGCCGGCACAAGCATTGCGGTCACCGGCTCTGCCCGTGTCCCCGCTGGGTAGCAGAATTCCGGGCCGGGGGATGGCGGCCATTCCCGCCATTTCATCTGGCGAAATGCCTGGACGAGCATGTTGGCGCCGGGCGCTGGCCGTGGCCTGCTGGAATCAGCAAGGAGCGGCATGCGCTCCGGCCATTTGGGAGGAGAACGAATGAACAAGACGAAGACCGGCCGTGCCGGTTTCCCGGTCCTCGGCGCCGTCGCGGCGACGCTGGGCCTCGGCATCGCGGCGGGCATCGCCGCCGAATGTCCCGCGGGCTATCCGTCCAAGCCGATCACCTTCTATGTCGGCTTCGCCGCCGGCGGCGGCACCGACGCCATCGGGCGCAGCATCGCCTCGTCCATCGAGGCCGCCCAGGGCTGGACCATCGTGGTGGAGAACCGGCCGGGCGCCGCCAGCGGCGTGATGAACCTGTCGCTGAAGAGCATGCCCGCCGACGGCTACCACATCGGCGTCAGCAGCAGCGAATCCATGGTGTGGAATCCCTCCACCGGCGATCTCGGCTACCACTACACCGATTTCGAGTTCCTCGGCTCGGCCATGGACAGCTGGAACAGCTTCGTCGCCCTGTCCAGCGCCCCCTTCGACGACATCGCCAGCTTCGTCGAATATGCTCGCGAGAAGGGCATCGCCACCGTGTCGCTGGCCGGGTTCAACCAGCAGCTCGTGGTCGAGCAGCTCGCCGAGCAGTACGGGGTCAACATCGTGCCCGTGCAGGGCGCCGGCGCCTCGGAATCGATGATGACCGCCTTGGGCGGCCATGTGGACGCCACCATGCAGGCCACCCTGCACATCCCCGAGCTCAAGTCCGGCAACATGAAGCAGCTGGCCTCGCTCACCAATCGTCGCCTGCCCTACGCGCCGGATTCCCCGACGCTGGAGGAACAGGGCGCCACCGCGATCCCCATCGTCAGCGCCACCACCTTCATCGCCCCGGCCGGCCTCGATCCCGCGCTCAAGTCGTGCCTGCAGGAGGTGATCGACGCGGCGGTGAACTCGCCCGAATTCAAGGAACTGACCGACAAATACGACAACGAGCCGGTCAATCTCGGCGAGGAAGCCCTGATCGAGCAGATCAAGACCCGCGACGCCCAGTTCCGCGCCCTCGCGGAAAACCAGTAGCGCCTCCGGGCCGGCACCCCCGCGATGCCGGCCCGCCTCTTTCCCTATGAGGTGTCGGCCCATCAACGGCGCCGGACCCCGCCCAAGCTGAATATTCCCTTCGGCGGCCACAGCCCCCTAGCCCGGCCCCGCGACCGTCACTCCCGCATCGACCTTCAGCGTCACCCCCGTGATGCTCGCGGCCTCGTCCGAGGCCAGGAACGCCGCCGCCGCCGCAATATCCTCGGCGGAGACGACGCGGCGCAGCGGCGAGCGTCCTTCGCGCAGCGCCCAGCCGCCGGCATCGATGCGCCGGTTGGTCGCCGGGGTCGGCACCGTCCCGGGCGCCAGCGCGTTGACGCGGATGCCGTATGGCCCGAGCTCCGCCGCCTGCTGCCGCGTATAGGCGTCCAGCGCCCCCTTGATCGCCGTATAGACCGGCGTCTCCCGGATGGCGACCGACACGGCCATGGACGACAGGTTGATGATGGCGCCGGAACCGCGCGCGATCAGATGCGGCGTCGCGGCCTGGGTGCCCCAGAACGCCCCCTTGAGCCCGATGGCGAGCATGCGGTCCACCACCGCCTCGGGCGTCTCCACCAGCCGCGCATAGTGGAACATCACCGCATTGTTGACCAGGATGTCGAGCCCCTCCGCCGCGAAGCCGTCGATCTCCCCTTGCAGCGCCTTGCGGTCCGAGACGTCCACCACCACCGGCACGGCGCGCGCCACCCCCGCCGATGCCTCGACCACCTGCGGGTTCACGTCCGCCATGGCGACGGTCGCGCCTTCCGCCGCCAGCCGCCGGGCGATGGCTTCGCCGATGCCGCCGGCCGCGCCGGTCACGAAGGCGCGCCGGTTCTCGAGACTGCCCATTTTTCCTCACCGGGTCGCTGCGGGTCATCCCTTTTGCCCCCGCCCGCGAGGCCCTGTCGAGGCGGGCGGCCCGGTGTTTCGCACGCTGAAACGGCGCCGCGCCGTCCCCGCTCAGGTCGGCTTGCGGCCCATGCGCGCGGCCATCTCGTCCGGCGACAGCGCCGTGGTCTTCGCCCCGCCGCGGAACAGCGTGTGCCAGGCGCGCCTCTGGCACAGCCACGCCTCCCCCTCGCGCACGAACACGTCCTCCACCCGGGAAATGGCGATGGGCGGCGCCGAGGGCTGCGGCGCCGGGCCGTCATGGGCGAACAGCGTGCAGATCCAGTCCACCTCCGCCCGGCTCTCCGTCAGCGAGCGGACGAAGAAATTGCTCACCAGATGCACGTTGACGCGCTCGCCCCGCTCCTTGCGCCAGGCATAGAACTCGGCGATCTGCGCGCGCCCCTCGTAGCGCGCCTGCGGGCTCACGAACACGCCGTCCGCCGTATAGTGGGCGGCCGCGTTCGCGCCCCAGTGGAAATCGACGTCGTGCCAATAGGCCACGACCTTCTCCTCCAGGTGCCGCGAGATGATGCTGTAGCGTGAAGGCTCCACGATCCGCCCCTTCCCTTCCGTTCTCGGTTCCGGCCCCGCCTCAGCCGGTCCGGCCGCCCATCCATTCGTTGAAGCAGTCGCGCATGGCCACCGTCTCGGTCATCACGTCCTCCGCGAAGGCGTTCATGAACTCCTGGTGCACGAATTCTATCGCCAGCGCGCCGGCATAGCCTGTATCCCGCAAGTGTCCGAACAGCGCCGGGAAGTTGATCGTGCCCTTGGCGAACCTGGCCTGCAGGTCGCCCATGCGCGCCTGCCGCAGATGCACATGCGCCGCATGCCGCGCCAGCGGATCGACCTGCTCCTGCGTATAGCCCAGGCAGATGAAGTGCGAATAGTCGAGCGCCAGAGCCACCCCCGTGCGGTCCACCAGCTCGGCCACGATGGCCGGCGATTCGGCGAAGGACCGCACGATCGGCTCGATGCAGATTTTCGCCCTGAAGCCTTTCGCCACCTCCAGCAGCGCCCCGATGCTCTCCGCCGCCACCTCCAGCGCCTCGCGCCGCGACTGGCCGGGATTGACGATCCCCGGCAGGAAGAACACGGTCGGGATGTCGGCCGCGTCCGCGAAGGTCAGCACCCGTTCGAGGTCGCGCACATTGGCGTCCACCGTCCCCGGCAGCGCCAGGTTGCGGTCCGCGATGCCCGAGCCGAAATGGTGGTAGTAGTTGGCGACCCGCAGCCCGAGCGCCCGGATGCGGGCCGCGCTGGCCCCCGGATCGGCGAGGATTTCCGCCTTGTCGAGCCCCGGCCGGTAGCTGGTGCCGACATCGATGGCCGGGATGCCGAGCGTCCGGGCCACGCCCGCCGCCTCTTCCAGGCTCAGGTGGGGAAACGACCACGCGGTCAGGGACAGATGCATCGATGCTCCAGTTCAGGCATGCCGGCCGCGCCAGTCTATCGGCACAGGGGGCATGGACAACCATGGCCGTGCCGGTGTTCCATCCAGTGAAACGCCGACGGCGCCGGGTTGCCGGCCTCCCCTGCCCGCCGGTCAACTCGGCTGTCTTTCCTTAAAAGCATGGACCCAGGCGGTAATGCATTCCATCCGCATCGGTGACGTCGTCATCTCGTCGATCCTCGAGCACCAGAAGCTGTCCCGGACGCCCTGGGACTTCTTCGTCGGCTGCGATCCCGCCCGCGCCCGCGCCCATCTGGCCGAGATGCCCGGCTTCCTCTACGACGCCGCCTCCGGGCGCATGGTCCTCGCGTTCCACAGCTTCGTGGTGCGCACCCCGCGCAGCGTCGTCATGGTCGATACCTGCGTGGGCGAGAACAAGTTCGACATCGCCTGGGACACCCGCCCCTGGCTCGACGGCCTCCACCGGCTCGGCCTCGACGTGGGGGACATCGACTATGTCCTGTGCACCCATCTGCACATCGACCACACCGGCTGGAACACCCGGCTCGACAACGGCCGCTGGGTGCCCACCTTCCCCCGGGCGAAATATCTCTTCGAGCGCGGCGAATACGCCTATTGGCAGCGGGTCGCCGAAACCGGCATCGTGCCGCCCGGCCAGCGCGACGGCGTCTGGCAGCTCAACTGCCTGCCGGTGGCCGAGGCCGGGCAGGCCGAGCTGGTGTCGGGCGCCCACCGCCTCGACGACTACATCTCGCTGATCCCCACCCCCGGCCATTCGCCGGGCCATTATTGCGTGCGCATCGAATCCGCCGGCCGCCAGGCCATCGCCCTGGGCGACCTCATGCACCACATGCTGCAATGCCGCGAGCCGGGCTGGTCCACCACCGTCTGCTGGGATGCCGGCCTCGCCGCCCGGGCCCGCCGGACCCTGCTCGCCGACGCCGCCCGCGACGGCGCCCTGCTCCTGCCGACCCATTTCCCAGCCCCCACCGCCGGCCGCGTCTCGACCGACGGCGAACGCTTCCACTACCATTTCCACGAGCACTAGAACTGTTCATGCCCGAGCGGGATCGGCAGCTCTTGCTCCCCTCAAATCGGTCCACTGGACCGATTTGAGGGAGAGGGGCGGCGCGAAGCCCTCAAGGGCCTGCGCTCGGGGAGCGGGCAAGCGCTGCGCGAGTGGGGAGGAAGACGGCGAACATGTGGCCTCGGTCTTTTGCCTGCTCCCCAGATGAAGGGGAGCGCGGCGCCGGGGCTACATGGTTCTGTCGTCTCGAACGGCTAGGGACCGGGCGGACATGTGGACGCAGTTTGGAGACTGGCCTTCTCTTGCAGCGTCTGCATACCTATACCTCTCGCTAGAGATTCGACTCCGAGGATTGTCTGCTGCCTGCGATGCCGATCGACTTCGCCCTGACCCTGCTGTGCGCACTGCCCTTCCTGGCCTGCGCGCTGGTGCTCATTCTTCCACGGCAGGGAACCGGAACCGGCGCGGTCTGGGTGGCAGGCGGGGTGGGGGGCGTTCTCGGGCTACTGACCATGGTGCTGTTCCCGCAGGTGGCCGCCCAGGGGGTGCTCACCCACACGATCGAGTGGATTCCCCAGCTCGGGCTGAACATCACCCTGCGCATGGACGGGCTGGCCTGGCTGTTCGCGGTGCTCATCACCGTCATCGGCCTGTTGGTCGTGCTCTATGCGCGCTACTACATGTCGCCCAAGGACCCGATCGCGCGGTTCTACTCGCTGCTGCTGGCCTTCATGGGCGCCATGCTGGGGCTGGTGCTGTCGGGCAACATCATCCAGCTCGCCATCTTCTGGGAGCTGACCAGCCTCGTCTCGTTCCTGCTGATCGGCTACTGGTATCACCGCGCGGACGCCCGCGACGGGGCGCGCATGGCGCTGATCATCACCGGCACGGGCGGGCTGGCGCTGTTCGTCGCCGTGATGCTGATCGGGCATATCGTGGGCAGCTACGAGCTGGACGCGGTGCTGGCCTCGGGGCGGACGCTGGTGGACAGCCCGCTCTATCCGGTCACGCTGATCCTGTTCCTGCTGGCCGCGTTCACCAAGAGCGCGCAGTTCCCCTTCCAGTTCTGGCTGCCCAACGCCATGACGGCGCCGACGCCGGTCTCGGCCTATCTGCACTCGGCCACCATGGTGAAGGCCGGCGTGTTCCTGATGACGCGGTTCTGGCCGGTCATGGCCGACAGCCAGCTATGGTTCTGGATCGTCACCTATACGGGGCTCGTCACACTCATCTTCGGGGCCTATACCGCGCTGTTCCAGCGCGACCTCAAGGGCCTGCTGGCCTATTCCACCATCTCCCATCTCGGGCTCATCACGACGCTTCTGGGCATGGGGACGCCGCTGGCCGCCGTCGCGGCCATCTTCCACATCGCCAACCACGCCACCTTCAAGGCCTCGCTGTTCATGGCGGTGGGCATCATCGACCACGAGACCGGCACGCGCGACGTGCGCAAGCTGAGCGGGCTGCGGCGCTACATGCCGGTCACGGCGACCTTCGCCATCATCGCCAGCGGCGCCATGGCGGGCGTGCCGCTGCTCAACGGGTTCCTCTCCAAGGAGATGTTCTTCACCGAGACGGCGGAGTTCAACCCGGACATCTTCGTCAACCTTTCCCTGCCCATCGGGGCGACGCTGGCCGGCATGCTGAGCGTGGCCTATTCGATCAAGTTCGTGCACGGCGTGTTCTTCGGGCCCGAGCCGACGCAGCTCGAGAAGGTGCCGCACGAGCCGCCGGCGCTGATGCGGCGGCCCATCGAGGTGCTGGTGCTGGTGTGCCTGGCGGTCGGCATCATCCCCGGCATCACCATCGGGCCCTATCTCGCCGCCGCGGTGCAGTCGGTGCTCGGGCCCGAGACGCCCTATTACAGCCTGTCGGTGTGGCACGGCTTCAACCTGCCGCTGGTGATGAGCATCATCGCGCTGGTGGGCGGAGCGGTGATATACGTGCCCTATTACCGGCGCCTGCGGCATATCGACGGCGTGCCGCTGACGCGCGGGCTGCGCGGGCAGCGCATCTTCGAGCGCATCCTGGTGACGGCGACCAACCGCTGGGCCCGCCGGGTGGTGGAGGCCTTCGGCACGCAGCGCCTGCAGCCGCAGATCTTCACCGTGGTGTTCCTGGCGCTGGCGGCGGGGGTGGGCGCCGGCTGGGCGCGCATGGGCAACCTGCCGCTGCCGGACAGCTTCGACCCGGTGCTCGGGCTGGTGTGGCTGGTGGGCGGGATCAGCGCCATCGCGGCGGCGCACCAGGCCAAGTTCCACCGGCTGGCGGCGATGATCCTGATGGGCGGGGCGGGGCTGGCGACCTGCATCACCTTCGCCTGGTTCTCGGCGCCCGACCTGGCGCTGACGCAATTGCTGGCGGAGATCGCCACCACGGTGCTGATCCTGCTGGGCCTGCGCTGGCTGCCCAAGCGCACCCCGGTGCCGGAGGAAGCCACCTGGCCGGTGCGGCTGCGCCGCTATCGCGACATCGGCCTCGCGGTGCTGGTGGGGCTGGGCACGGCGGCGGCCAGCTACGCCATCATGACCCGGCCGGCGCCGGACGGCATCTCGGACTTCTTCCTCGCCAACGCCTATGCCGAGGGCGGCGGCACCAACGTGGTCAACGTCATGCTGGTGGACTTCCGCGGCTTCGACACCATGGGCGAGATCACCGTGCTGGGCGTGGTGGCGCTGACGGTGTTCGGCCTGCTGCGCCGCTTCCGGCCCGCGGCCGACAGCGCCGAGCGCCCCGAGCAGCAGCGCGTGCTGGACGACATTGCCGACGGCGGCGGCCAGCACGTGGCGGACGACTTCCTGCGCATCCCGGCGCTGATCATGAACTGGCTGTTCCCGGTGGTGATCGTGGTGGCCATCTACATGTTCCTGCGCGGCCACGACCTGCCGGGCGGCGGCTTCATCGCCGGCATCATCATGTCGCTGGCCTTCATCCTGCAATATATCGCCGGCGGCACGCGCTGGGTGGAGGACCGGCTGCGCATCCTGCCCATGCTGTGGATCGGCTGGGGGCTGCTGCTGGCGCTGCTCACCGGGCTCGGGGCCATGGCGCTGGGCGCGCCCTTCCTCACCTCGGCCTTCGCCTATGCGGACCTGCCGCTGATCGGCAAGGTACCGATGGCCACCGCGCTGCTGTTCGACCTCGGCGTCTTCGCGCTGGTGGTGGGGGCGACGGTGCTGATGCTGATCGCGCTGGCCCACCAGTCGATCCGCCGGCCGAAGCCGGCCGGCTCGTCCAAGCCCAAGGTCCGCGAGGGGCTCGACCGATGGAACTGACCCTCGCCCTCGCCATCGGCGTGCTCGCCGCCTCCGGCGTCTACCTGCTGCTGCGGCCGCGCACCTTCCAGGTCATCGTCGGGCTGTCGCTGGTGTCCTACGCGGTCAACCTGTTCATCCTGGCCATGGGGCGGCTGCGCATGGACGCCGCGCCCATCCTGTCCGGAGCCGAGGCCAACCCGGCCGACTACACCGACCCGGTGCCGCAGGCGCTGGTGCTGACCGCCATCGTCATCGGCTTCGCCATGACGGCCCTGTTCCTCGTCGTGCTGCTGGCCGCCCGGGGCCTGACCGGCAACGACCATGTGGACGGCAAGGGGAACTGAGATGGCGGACATGAACCACATCGCCATCCTGCCGATCCTGGTGCCCATGGCGGCGGCCATCGCCAACGTGGTGCTGGGCGACCAGCGCAGCAGCAACCGCATCGTGGGGCTCAACATCGCCTTCAGCGTCATATCGCTGCTGGTGGCCGCGCTGCTGTTCACCGTACTGGCCCAATCCGGGCAGACGGCGGCGGCGGTCTACCCGCTGGGCAACTGGCCGGTCCCCTTCGGCATCGTGCTGGTGGCGGACCGGCTGGCCGCCATCATGGTGCTGACCACCTCGATCCTGTCGCTGGCGGCCCTGCTCTACGCCTCGGCGCGCTGGCACAGCCGGGGCACCAATTTCTTCCCCCTGTTCCACGCCCTGACCATGGGGCTGAACGGGGCCTTCCTCACCGGCGACCTGTTCAACCTGTTCGTGTTCTTCGAGCTGCTGCTGGCGGCCTCCTACGGGCTGGCGCTGCACGGGGGCGGGCGCAACCGGGTGCGCGCGGCGCTGCACTACGTCGCCATCAACCTCGTCGCCTCGTTCCTGTTCCTGATCGGGGTGGCGCTGATCTACGGCACCACCGGCACGCTCAACATGGCCGACATCGCCCGCGCCGTGCCCCATATCGCCGCCGAGGACCGCGGCCTGTTCGAGGCGGGGGCGGCGGTGCTGGGCATCGCCTTCCTGATCAAGGCCGGCTCGTGGCCGCTGCATTTCTGGCTGCCCAACACCTATTCCTCGGCCGCGCCGCCGGTGGCGGCGCTGTTCGCGGTGATGACCAAGGTGGGCTTCTACGCCATATTGCGGCTGTGGACGCTGGTCTTCGCCAACAGCTCGGGGCCCGACTTCACCTTCGGGCAGAACACGCTCCTGATGCTCGGCGTCGCTACCATCGCCTATGGCAGCATCGGGGCGCTGTCGTGCAAGGCGCTCGACCGGCTGGCCAGCTACCTCATCCTGGTGTCGGCCGGCACGCTGCTGCTGGCGGTGGCCTACAACGCGCCGGGCGTCACCACCGGGGCGCTCTACTACGTGGTGGTGGCGACGCTGGCGGCGGGGGCGCTGTTCCTGCTCAAGGACGTCATCGACCAGATCCTGCCGGCGGAGGCGCAGGTGCTCGCCGTCTCCCTCGAGCTCTACGGCGACGAGGAGGAGACGCTGGACGAGGACGAGGAGGTGAGCCGCACCATTCCGGCCGCGGCGACGCTGATCAGCTGGTGCTTCGCCATCGCCGCCCTGGTGATGGCCGGGCTGCCGCCGCTTTCCGGCTTCATCGCCAAGTTCGCGATGATCTCGGCCGCCCTCGGGGCCGAGAACGCGCCGAGCGCGGCCACCTGGTGGATCACCGGGGCATTGATCGTGTCGGGCCTGCTGGTGCTGGTGGCCATGGTGCGCAACGGCATCAACATCTTCTGGACCTCGCTGCCGGAGGACGGGGTGCTGCGGCTGCGCCCGCTGGAGATCGGGCCCATCGTGGTGCTGCTGGCGCTGTGCGTGCTGCTGGCGGCGATGGCCGGGCCGGCCATGGGCTTCTTCGCCGAGACGGCGGCGTTCATCCATGCGCCGCTGGGCTATATCGAGACGGTGATGCCGCCGGGAGGGGCGCCATGAAGCGGCTGCTGCCCCATCCGGTCCTCGCGGGCGCGCTGCTGCTGCTGTGGCTGGCGATGCAGCAGTCGGCGGGCCTCGGCCATGTCTTGCTCGGCGGCGCCATCGCCATCGCCGTGTCGATGGCGGCCAGCGCCGTCATCCCCGAGCCGGTGAACATCCGCCGTCCGCTCAAGTTCGTGCAGCTCATGGCGGTGGCGGGCCTCGACATCATCCGGTCGAACATCGCGGTCATGCTGGTGCTGTTCCATCCGCGGCCCAAGCCCACGGCGGGCTTCATCGAGATGAAGCTGGAGCTGACCAACACGTTCGGGCTGGCGGTGCTGGCCTGCCTGATCACGGCGACGCCGGGCAGCGCCTGGCTGGAATACGACCGCAACCGCAGCACCGTGCTCATCCACGTCTTCGACCTGGTCGATGCGGACGAATGGGTCGAGACCATCCGCAACCGCTACGAGACCCTGCTGCTGGAGATTTTCCAATGAGCGTAGCCATCCTCGAATGGAGCCTGCTCGCCGCCCAGTTCATGCTCGGCATCGGCATGCTCGCCACCCTCTACCGCATGGTGGTGGGGCCGCGCGCGCAGGACCGCATCCTGGCGCTCGACGCGCTCTACGTGGTGGCGCTGCTGCTGCTGATCACGCTCGGCATCCGCACCAATTCCCAGGTCTATTTCGAGCTGGCCATGCTCATCGGCCTGCTCGGCTTCGTCGGCACGGTGGCGCTGGCGAAGTTCCTCATGCGCGGCGAGGTGATCGAATGATCGACGACCTGCCGCTGTGGCTCTCCATCCTGGTCTCGGCGCTGGTGGTCGGCGGGGCGCTCCTGACCATGGCGGGGTGCCTGGGGCTCATCCGCCTGCACAATTTCTACCTGCGCATCCATGCGCCCACCATGGGCACGAGCATGGGCGGCGGGCTGATCCTTTTGGCCTCGGCGATCTATTTCACCATCACGCGGGAGCGCCTGGTGGTGCACGAGATGGCGATTTTCCTGTTCATCACCGTGACGACGCCGGTGACGCTGATGCTGCTGGCCCGCGCCACGCTGTTCCGCGACCGGGTGGAAGGCAAGGGGGACGTGCCGCGGCGCGGCGGCTGAGGACTCCTTCCCCTTGAGGGGGGTGTTTACCTTGGACTTGTCGGGTGCGAAGTCGACCAGGACACCGTGCTGCCCCGGGCCTGACCAGGGGGCCTGCTAAGGCAGGCGCGGTTTCAGCGGGCGTGGCAACCGGGCCTCGGGTCAGGCCCGAGGCGGCCCTGCGACGGTTCGAGAGTCCAAAGCAGGCCCTCCCCCTCATGGGGCTACGCTCGAATGGCTGGTTGGGGGTGGGGTGCCGGCCTCTCCGCAGCGCTGACCCTTGACAAATTCAGACATCCCCCGCCCCTCCCCCGCGAAGCCATTTGACTCCCGCACCGTCCCTGCTATGAGGCAGGCACGGGCCTATAGCTCAATGGTTAGAGCCGACCGCTCATAACGGTCTGGTTCCAGGTTCGAGTCCTGGTGGGCCCACCACCTCCCCCGGATTGTCGCCGTCCCTGCCGGTTCCGGCTTCCCCTTGGCGCTGCCGCCGGGCTATCCTGCGGCTTCTCCGCACCAATGCCGGGTTCCGCACCATCCAATGCGCCAGGGCGACATCATTCACGGCCTGATCAAGGGGCTCGCGGTCATCGAGTGCTTCAACGAGGAGCATCACCGCCTCTCGATCACCGATGTCGCCAACCGCACCGGGCTGGAGCGGGCCACGGCGCGGCGCTGCCTGCTGACCCTGGCGCATCTCGGCTATGCCACCTATGACGGCAAGTTCTTCGAGCTCACCCCGCGCGTGCTCAATCTCGGCCATTCCTACCTGGCCGCCACGCCCCTGCCCCGGCTGATCCAGCCCTTCCTCGAGGACCTGTCCCGCGCCACCAGCGAAAGCACCTCCGCCGCGGTTCTCGAAGGCACCGACATCCTCTACGTCGCCCGCGTCTCCACGCGCCGCGTCATGTCCATCAACCTGGCGCCCGGCGCCCGCCTGCCCGCCTATTGCACCTCCATGGGCCGCAACCTGCTGGCCGCCCTGCCGCCCGCCGACGCCCGCGCCATCCTCGACCGCTCCGAGCTGGTCGCCTATACCGAGCGCACCAAGGCCGACCTCGCCAGCATCACCACCGAGCTGGCCGTGGTGGCCGCCCAGGGCTTCGCCGTCATCGACCAGGAGCTGGAGCTGGGCCTGTGCTCCATCGCCGTGCCGCTCCACAACGCCGCCGGCAAGGTGGTGGCGGCCATCAATATCGGCGCCCAGTCGGCCCGCGCCTCCACCTCCTACATGATCGCCAATTTCCTGCCGCTGATGCGCAAGGTGCAGGCCGAGGTGCGCCCGCTGCTGCGCTGATCCGGCGTCGGCCAACTGTCACATTGGCGGGCTAGGCTGGGTCCGCTCGCAGGGGTCCGAGTCCGTCGCCTCCCGTCCCGCCCGCCGTCACATTGGCGACTTCCCGGACGCGGCAATCCACAGCCGCCGTTCCGGAAACCCGTGTGATTTCATGGGCATGCGTTGTCACAAACCGGTCATCCAACCGCAATAAAACTGTCGCTGCGCATCCCTATGGTCTGCCGCGTCACAGGGCGGCCCCACGGTTTGGCTGGCCATGTTTGCAAACGAATTCCGAAAGGGAACTTCCATGAAGACCGCACTCTACGCCGGTGCCGCCGTTCTCGTTCTGGCCGCGCTGGGCACCACGGCCGCCTCGGCCCAGTCCCGCGACACCATCCAGATCGCCGGTTCGTCCACCGTCCTGCCCTTCGCCTCCATCGTCGCCGAGGAATTCGGCGCCACCTTCCCCGAGTTCAACACCCCGGTCGTGGGTTCCGGCGGCACGGGCGGCGGCTTCCGCCAGTTCTGCGAAGGCGTGGGTGACAACACCATCGACATCGCCAACGCCTCGCGTCCGATTCGCGACAGCGAGCGCGAAGCCTGCACCGCCGCCGGCGTGACCGACATCCGCGAGGTCCAGTTCGGCTTCGACGGCATCGTCTTCGCCTCCTCGGCCAGCGGCCCGGATTTCGCCCTGTCCCCGGTCCATCTGTTCAAGGCCATCGCCGCCCAGGTGCCGGTCGACGGCGAGCTCGTCGCCAATCCCTATACCTCCTGGGACCAGATCGACCCCTCCCTGCCGGCCCAGCCCATCGCCCTGGCCATCCCGGGCTCCAACCACGGCACCCGCGAAGTCTTCCAGGAGCGCGTCGTGACCCCGGGCGCCGAGGCCGCCGGCTTGCCCGAGGGCCTCTCCGACGAGGAGAAGCTGGCCGTCGAGACCACCTTCCGTCAGGACGTCGTGGTGGAGATCGCCGGTGACTACACCGAGACCCTGGCCCGCCTGCAGGCTGATCCGAACACCGTCGGCGTGTTCGGCCTGTCCTTCTACGACCAGAACAAGGACACCCTGAAGGTCGCCACCGTCGATGGCGTCGTCCCGTCGCTGGAAACCGTCGCCGCCGGCGAATACCCGGTCTCTCGCCCGCTGTTCTTCTACGTCAAGGGCCAGCATATCGGCGTCATCCCCGGCCTTGCCGAGTTCACCGAATACTTCCTGTCGGAAGGCGTTTCGGGCTCGGGCGGCATTCTCGAGGCCGCCGGCCTGATCCCGCAGCCGGCCGAGAAGACCGCCGAGGTTCTCGCCGCCTTCCAGGCCGGTCAGTAACCGGAACCGCGGGGCGGGCCGCCGGTCGCGGCCCGCCCCGCCTTCGAGGCCATCCAGGAGAGCCTGACAAGTGAACACCCTGATCGTCGCCGGTCTGCTTCTCGTCCTGCTGGGTCTCGCCTACCAGTTCGGCTGGTCCAGGAGCCGCGCCCTGGTCACGCCCGAGGGCGTGCGCGTCCACTCCCGCCCGCAATATCACGGCACCCTGGTCGTGCTGTGGACCCTCGTTCCGGCGCTGCTCGTCCTCGCCGTCTGGGCCTTCTTCTCCCCCGGCGTCCTCCACTGGTACGCCGTCTCGCAGATTCCCGCCGACGTGCTCACCAGCCTCGACCAGGCCGGGCTGAACAGCCAGCTCCAGCGCCTGCGCGACCTGGCCTCCGGCTATGGCGTCACCGGCGAGGTCCAGCCCTTCGAGCGGGCCGGCGGCGAGAACCTCGCCCGCTTCCAGCTGTTGAGCTTCCTCATCATGCTCGCCGCCGCCGCCGGGCTGGGCGTGCTCGGCCTGCTGCTGGCGCGCCGCCGCATCGGGCCCCGCCTCAGGGCCCGCAACGAGGTCGAGCGCGCCATCTCGGTGCTGCTCATCGCCTGCTCCGCCGTGGCCATCCTCACCACGCTCGGCATCGTGGCCTCGCTGGTCACCGAGGCGCTGCGCTTCTTCACCTTCATCAACCCGCTGGATTTCTTCTTCGGCACCGTCTGGGCGCCGAAATTCTCCTCCACCGGCGCCGGCGACGCGGGCCAGTACGGGCTCCTCCCCCTTCTGGCCGGCACGCTGATGATCTCGGCCATCGCCATGCTGGTGGCCGTGCCGGTGGGCCTCATGGCCGCCATCTACCTCAATCAGTACGCCCACCGTTCGGTGCGCGCCGTGGTCAAGCCGGTCATCGAGGTGCTGGCCGGCATCCCCACCATCGTCTACGGCTTCTTCGCCCTCGTCACCGTGGGCCCGTTCCTGCGCGATTTCGGCAACGCCATCGGCCTTGGCATCAGCGCCACCAGCGCGCTCACCGCCGGCCTCGTCATGGGCGTGATGATCATCCCCTTCATCTCCTCGCTCTCCGACGACATCCTCAACCAGGTGCCGCGCACCCTGCGCGACGGCGCCTACGGCCTCGGCGCCACCCAGTCCGAGACCATCCGCAACGTGCTGCTGCCTGCCGCCCTGCCCGGCATCGTCGGCGCCTTCCTGCTCGCCGTCAGCCGCGCCATCGGCGAAACCATGATCGTGGTGCTGGCCGCCGGCAACGCGCCCATCCTGCGCGGCAACCCGCTGGAGCCGGTCTCCACCATCACCGTCTCCATCGTCAACCAGCTCACCGGCGACACCGATTTCACCGGGCCGCAATCCCTGGTGGCCTTCGCGCTGGGTCTCACCCTGTTCATCATGACCCTGTGCCTCAACATCGTCGCCCTCTACATCGTCCGCCGCTTCCGGGAGCAGTACGAATGACCAGCACCGCCATCTCCACCGCGGACGAGCGCCGGTCCCGCATTCGCGCCGGCCTGTCCCGCCGCCACAATGGCGAGCGGCTGTTCCGCGCCCTGGGCGTCACCGCCATCGTGCTGGCGCTGGGCTTCGTCGCCCTGCTCTTCACCGACGTGCTGCGCAAGGGCATCCCGGCCTTCACCCAGTCCAACATCCGCCTCGAGGTCACCTTCGATCCCGAGCTGCTCAAGGTCGATCCCGCCCCCGAGCGCGCCGCCGGCCAGTCCGACGCCGATTTCCGCGCCCAGACCCTGGCCTGGCAGCGCCAGGTGGCGATGCTCAACTGGAACAGCGTCATCGAGGCCGCCCTGCGCCGCGCCGCCCCCGCCGGCCTCGAGATCGACAGCCGCCAGATCCTCGCCATCGCCGAGACCGATGCGCGCCACCGCGTGCGCGAGCTGTTCGTCGCCAATCCCGACCTGCTCGGCCAGACCGTCACCGTCGATCTGCTCGCCTCCGCCAATGTCGACAACTGGGTCAAGGGCAACATCAACCGCGAGCTGGGCGACACCCAGCAGCAGCTTCCAGCCGCCACCCGCGCCCTGGTCGATCGCTTCGAGGCCGAGGGCATCATCACCCAGGGCTTCGCCTGGTCGCTCTTCACCAATGTCGACAGCCGCTCCGCCCCCGCCTCGGCGGGCCTGCTCGGCGCCCTCATGGGCTCGCTGTGGATGATGCTGATCGTGGTCGTGCTCGCCGTCCCCATCGGGGTGGGCAGCGCCATCTATCTGGAGGAATTCGCGCCGAGGTCGAAGCTGACCGATCTCATCGAGGTCAACATCAACAACCTCGCCGCCGTGCCCTCCATCGTCTTCGGCCTGCTCGGCGCCGCCGTGTTCATCAACTGGTTCCGCCTGCCGCTCTCCGCCCCGCTCGCCGGCGGCCTGGTGCTCACCCTGATGACCCTGCCCACCATCATCATCGCCACCCGCGCCGCCCTCAAGGGCGTCTCCCCGGCCCTGCGCCAGGCCGCGCTGGGCATGGGCGCCTCGCGCATGCAGATGGTGTTCCACCACGTGCTGCCCGTCACCTTCCCCTCCATCCTCACCGCCACCATCATCGGCGTGGCGCAGGCCCTGGGCGAGACCGCCCCGCTCCTGCTCATCGGCATGAACGCCTTCGTGGCCGCCGTGCCGGCCACCCCGGTCGATCAGGCCACCGCCCTGCCGGTGCAGATCTATCTCTGGCAGGCCAACGAGAACCGCAACTTCTTCGAGCCGCGCACCTCCGCCGCCATCATGGTGCTGCTTGCCTTCATGATCGCGCTCAACGCCATCGCCATCTTCCTGCGCTCGCGGCTGGAAAAGCGCGCTTAAGGAGACCACGCAAAATGGATATGCTCGCCGGCAAGGTTAAGACGACCAACCAGACCCTGGATTCCGCAATGAACCCCACCGAAGTGCTCGACCGCCCGATCCGCCTCGCCGCGCGCGACGTGACGGTTCATTACGGTGCCAAGCAGGCCCTGCACGGCATCTCCATCGACATTCCCGACCGCGCCGTCACCGCCTTCATCGGCCCCTCGGGCTGCGGCAAGTCCACCTTCCTGCGCTGCATCAACCGCATGAACGACACCATCGAGGGGGCCCGCGTCGGCGGCACCATCAAACTCGACGGCGAGGACATCTACGCCCCCGACCTCGACGTGGTCGAGCTGCGCGCCCGCGTCGGCATGGTCTTCCAGAAGCCCAACCCCTTCCCCAAGTCGATCTACGACAACGTCGCCTATGGCCCGCGCATCCACGGCCTCGCCCGCTCCAAGGCCGATCTGGACGAGATCGTCATCTCCTCGCTGCGCAAGGCCGGCCTGTTCGAGGAGGTCAAGGACCGGCTCAACGAGCCCGGCACCGGCCTGTCCGGCGGCCAGCAGCAGCGCCTGTGCATCGCCCGCGCCATCGCCGTCGGCCCCGAGGTGATCCTGATGGACGAGCCCTGCTCGGCCCTCGATCCCATCGCCACCGCCGTCATCGAGGAGCTGATCGACGAATTGCGCGAGAACTTCACCATCGTCATCGTCACCCACTCCATGCAGCAGGCGGCCCGCGTCAGCCAGCGCACCGCCTTCTTCCACCTCGGCCACCTCATCGAGCAGGGCAGGACCGAGGACATCTTCACCAATCCGGTGAACAAGCAGACCCAGGACTACATCATGGGCCGTATCGGCTAGGCGGAACGCGCCGCCGCGCAGTCAGCAGGAATGGCCCCGGTCCGCGCCTCGGCGGCGCGGCCAGGGTGAATGAAGGACATAACCATGCCCAATACCGGTCCGGAACATATCGTTTCCTCCTACAACGACGAGCTGCTCGCGCTCGCCCAGGCCATCGCCGAAATGGGCGGCCAGGTCGAGGTCGCCATCGAGAACGGCACCAAGGCGCTGCTCAGGCTCGACCGCGAGCTGGCCGATCTCACCATCATCGCCGATCAGCGCATCGACGACATGCAGCGCGGCATCGACGAGATGGCCGTGTCCATGATCGCGCGGCGCCAGCCCATGGCCTCGGACCTACGCTCCATCGTCACCGCCATCCACGTGGCCAACGATCTGGAGCGCATCGGCGACATGGCCAAGCAGCTCGCCCGGCGCTCGCTGAAGCTGGAAGGCCTCAACCTGCAGCCCACCTTCTACAACGGCGTCAAGAACATGACCGCCCTGGTGCTGCGCCAGGTCAAGGACGCGCTCGACGCCTATGCCAACCGCGACGCCGCCGCCTCCATCGAGGTGTGCAACCGCGACGACGAGGTGGATGCCATGCACACCTCCCTGTTCCGCGAGCTGCTGACCTACATGCTCGAGGACCCGCGCAACATCACCACCTGCACCCATCTGCTGTTCTGCGCCAAGAGCCTGGAGCGCATCGGCGACCATGCCACCAACATCGCCGAGCGCGCCTACTACCTGGAGACCGGCAAGCAATTGACCGGCGACGTGCAGGAGCTGCACCGCACCCAGATCAAGGCCTAGGCGGCGCTGACCCGCCGAACGACGGAGCACACCCATGCCCGCCACCATTCTCGTGGTCGAGGACGAAGGCGACATCGCCATCCTCCTGCGCTACAATCTCGAAGCCGAAGGCTTCCGCGTCATCACCGCCGAGAGCGGCGACGAGGCCCAGCAGGCCATCCAGGAGAAGCTGCCGGACCTGATCCTGCTCGACTGGATGCTGCCGGAGATTTCCGGCATCGAGCTCTGCCGCCGCCTGCGCGCCCGCGACGAGACCGCCCGGGTGCCGATCATCATGCTCACCGCCCGCGGCGAGGAGGAGGAGCGCGTGCGCGGCCTCACCACCGGCGCCGACGACTATGTGGTCAAGCCCTTCTCGGTGCCCGAGCTGTTGGCGCGCATCAACGCCCTGCTGCGCCGCGCCAATCCCAACCTCGTCACTGCCGCCCTCAAGGTCGGCGACCTCGAGCTCGACCGCACCACCCACCGGGTGCGCCGCGCCAATCGCGACATCCATCTCGGCCCCACCGAGTACCGCCTGCTCGAATATCTGATGCGCCATCCCGGCCGGGTCTATTCGCGCGAGCAGCTGCTCGACGGCGTCTGGGGCAACGACGTCTATGTCGACGAGCGCACCGTGGACGTCCATATCGGCCGCCTCCGCCGCGCCATCAACCGCGGCCGCGAAGCCGACCCCATCCGCACCGTCCGCGGCGCCGGCTACGCCTTCGACGAACGCTTCGCCCAGACCGCCTAGGACCCCTCAAGCTGAAAACCGGGTCATTCCCACCTGCGCGGGAATGACGCCCGGCTGGGCCGGGGGTGTCGGACCCTCAACGGCGATGGCCGCCTGACTGCCACCAGGTCCAACCCACCCTACTCCCTACTCGCCATCCACCCCCTCGCCCCCGCCCCCACCCCGCGCTATGATTCCCTCACCAATGGGAGGACCGCTTGGCCGACGAGGAAATTGCCCTGCGGGGCGGGCAGATCGCCAGTCCCGTGCGCGTCGGCGACACCGTGCGCCGCCGCCCGGGGCGGGACCTTGCGCTCCAGCATGCCCTGCTCGCTCACCTCGCCGCCCGGGGCTTCGCCGGCGCGCCGCGCTTCCTCGGCCGCGACGAGCAGGGCCGCGACATCCTCACCTGGCTTCCTGGTCGCGTGCCCTATGACGAGGGCGATTTCACCGACAGCCAGCTGGGCGCGGCCGCCCGCCTGCTCCGCGCCTATCACGACGCCACCGCCGATTTCCCGCCCGTCCTCGCGGCCGGCGCCGAGATCATGTGCCACAATGACTGGACGCCGGCCAACGCCGTGTTTTCCGGCGATCTGCCCTATGCGCTGATCGATTTCGACACCGCCGCGCCCGGCGCGCGCCACTGGGATCTGGCCTACAGCGCCTGGACCTGGCTCGATCTGGGCGACGGCAGCTGGGAGCCGGCCGAGCAGCGCCGCCGCCTCGGCGTGTTCTGCGCCGCCTATGACCATCCCGGCTGCCCGCCGGCGCTGATCGCGGCCCTCATTCCCGGGCGCCAGGCCGGGGTGGCGGCCTGGGCCGAAAGGCGCGGCCTCGCCGCCGGCGCCGAATGGGCGCGCCAATGCCTCGCCTGGACCCTCGACCATCTCACCGAGCCCTTCCATCCGAGCGGCCGGCCCTGACGGCCGCGCTTGCCAGGTGCTTCCATACATGGTTCCATCGGCCTCGGAAATGCTTTTCCGATTCCCGCCGGCGCTCCTGAATTCCCACAGACAGGCGCCTGGGCCGCGGCGCGGAAAAGCATTTCCAGCCCCGGAGCCGCCATGTCCCGTCCCACCGCCCTCAGCCCTCCCACCCTGCGCGACGTGGCCCGCCACGCCGGCGTCAGCCTCGGCACGGCCTCCAAGGCGCTCAACCGGTCCGGCACCCTGCGGCAGGAGACCCGCGACAGGGTGCGCGCCAGCGCCACAGCGCTCGGCTTCCGGCCCAACGACCTGGCCCAGGCCCTGCATCGCGGCCAGAGCTTCACCGTCGGGCTGATTTCCAACGACAGCTTCGGCCGCTTCACCATGCCGATCATGGAGGGGCTCGAAAGCGTGCTGCACGAGGCCGGCATCGCCCTGTTCATGTGCAACGCCACCGACGATCCGGCGCGCGAGCGCAAGCATATCGATCAGTTGCTGGGCAAGCGGGTGGATGGCTTCGTCTTCACCGGCCGCCGCGCCGATCGCCGCCCCGCCCCCGGGCTCGATCTGGGCGGGCTGCCCGCCATCCACGTCTTCTCCCGCAGCGACCTGCCCGGCGCCCTCTGCCTGTTGCCGGACGACGAGGGCGGCGCGGCGCTGGCCACCCGGCACCTGTTGTCCCTCGGCCGCCGCCGCATCGCCCATGTCTCCGGCCCCGAGGATTTCGAGGCGGTGCGGCTGCGCCGTCTCGGCTACGAGGCCGCCCTCGCCGCCGCCGGCCGGCCGCTCGATCCGGCGCTGGTCCATCACGGCCCCTGGACCGAGGCCTGGGGCCGCGAGGCGCTGGCGCGGCTTTTCCTTCTGCCCCACCCGCCCGACGCCATCGTCGCCGGCAACGACCAGATCGCCCGCGGCCTGCTCGACGGCCTGCGCGGCCGGGGCGTCGCCGTGCCCGGCGAGGTCGCCGTCACCGGCTTCGACAACTGGACGGTGATGACCGAGGCGGCCAGCCCGCCCCTGACCAGCATCGACATGAATCTGCGCGCCCTGGGCGAGCAGGCCGGCCGCCTGCTGATCCGCATGATCGGCGGCGAGAGCCTGTCCGGCACCATCCGCCTGCCCTGCACCCTGGTGCCGCGCGCCAGCACCATCCCCAATCCATGATCGAGCCGCAACCGGCCGGAGGAGAACCCATGCGCCGCTATTCGCCCGTCGACTTCACCCGCGTCAGCCTCGACGGCCCCTTCTGGTCCGAACGGCTCGAAACGGTGCTCACCCGCACCGTGCCCAGCCAGTACGAGAAGCTGGAGGAGGCCGGCATCCTCGAATCCCTGCTGCTGCTCGATCCGCCCCCGCCCTTGCGCATCCCGCGGAGCCCCAACGGCCACACCCACCAGGTGTTCTGGGATTCCGACATCGGCAAATGGATCGAGGCGGCCGGCTACGCCCTGCGCCACCGGCGCGATCCCGGGCTGGAGGCCAGGGTCGACGACATCGTCGACAAGCTCGCCGCCGCCCAGATGCAGGACGGCTATCTCAACCTCTGGTATCAGGGCCACGAGATCGAGAACCGCTGGACCAATCTGCGCGACCGCCACGAGCTCTACAATGCCGGTCACCTGCTGGAGGGCGCCATCGCCTATTACCAGGCCACCGGCCGCCGCAAGCTGCTCGACGTGCTGGAGCGCTATCTCGACCATATCCGCGCCACCTTCGGCACCGGCCCGGGCCAGAAGCGCGGCTATTGTGGCCATCAGGAGATCGAGCTGGCGCTGGTCAGGCTCTACCGGCTGACGGGCGAGAGGAAGCATCTCGATCTGGCCGCCTATTTCATCGACGAGCGCGGCCGCCAGCCGCACTATTTCGATCTCGAGGCCGTGGCCCGGGGCGACGATCCGAAGGATTTCCACTTCTACGCCCACGGCAACCACCAGTACAGCCAGTCCCACAAGCCGGTGCGCGAGCAGGACAAGGTGGTCGGGCACGCCGTGCGCGCCATGTATATGTATGCTGCCATGGCCGATCTCGCCGCCGAGCTGGACGACGACAGCCTCCGCCACGCCTGCGAGGTGTTGTGGAACGACGTCACCACCACCCGCATGTATGTCACCGGCGGCTTCGGTCCCTCCGCCTCCAACGAGGGCTTCACCACCGATTACGACCTGCCCAACGACACCGCCTATTGCGAGACCTGCGCCTCCATCGCCTTCGTCTTCTGGGCCCAGCGCATGCTCAATCTCGATCTCGACGGCCGGTATGCCGAGGCCATGGAGCTGGCGCTCTACAACGGCGCCCTGTCCGGCCTCTCGCGCGACGGCGCGCTCTATTTCTACGAGAACAAGCTCGAAAGCGACGGCAGCCACCGCCGCTGGCCCTGGCACCCCTGCCCCTGCTGCACCATGAACGTGTCGCGCCTCGTCGCCTCGGTGGGCGGCTATTTCTATTCGGTCGGCCCCGAATCCATCGCCGTCCACCTCTACGGCGGCAACCGGGCCGAGCTGGAGCTCGACGGCCGCCGCGTGCGCATCGAGGAGGACTCCACCTATCCCTGGTCCGGCCGCATCCGCATCACCGTCCGCCCCGACGGCCATGGCCCCTTCGCGCTCCGGCTGCGCATCCCCGCCTGGGCCGCCAACGCCACCGCCGGCCTCAACGGCGATCCCCTCGACGTGCCGGGCCGGACCGAGCGGGGCTATCTCGTCCTGCATCGCGACTGGCTCGACGGCGACACCGTCGATCTCGACCTGCCCATGCCGCCGCGCCGCCTCTATGCCAACCCCAGGATCGTCATGGATCGCCACCGCGTCGCCCTGGCCCGCGGCCCCCTGGTCTACTGCGCCGAGCAGGCCGACAACGACACCGCCATCCCCGACCTCATCCTGCCGCGCGGCGCCGCGCTCGGCGAGAAACCCCGCCCCGAGCTGTTCGACGGCATCGTCGCCCTCACCGCCGAGGCCGAGACCATCGCCGCCGACGACT
>ENA-UOVV01000488-UOVV01000488.1-compost-metagenome-genome-assembly--contig:-NODE-488-length-46665-cov-6.387792_pt1 | contig 46665 bp, 47 predicted proteins | sample MGYA00238155_ERZ761577 | MGnify/ENA primary metagenome ERZ761577 (study PRJEB28898, sample SAMN06268775) | compost metagenome | isolation source: Emeryville, CA | place: USA:Emeryville, CA | collected... | reverse complement strand
GGCCAGGTGCGCATGTCGAGCATCGGAGCGGCACACGTCAGCAGGACGATCAGCGCCACCAGCCCCCACGTCACGGGGCGATTGGTGACGATCTGGGCCCATCGCGCGGTCCAGCCCGGGCCTGCGACTTCCCGTTTGCGCACCGGCCAGCGCTTCGCCACGCGATGACCGGCGAGCCCGCACAGCGCCGGCACCAGGGTGATCGAGGCGAGCATCACCGCGCCGACGACGAAGAATGTGGCGTAGCCGTAGGTGGCGAACAGGGGAATGCCGCCGAAGCGCAGCGCCAGCAACGACACCAGCACCATCGTTCCGGCGAAGACGATCGATTCTCCGGCAGTGCCATTGGCCCGCGCCGCGGCGTCCGGAGCGCCCGAGCTGTCCGGGAAATACTCGCGGAAGCGTGTCACCAGCAGCAGGGCGTAGTCGATTCCCACTCCGACGCCGACCATCGACGCAATGGACGGCGCACTCATGCTGACATTGGTGAACCCCGCCAGGATCAGCACCAGGGCGTAACCGGTGCCGACGCCGATGAGGGCCACGGCGACCGGAAGCCCGGCCGCGATGATCGAACCGAAGGCGAACAGCAAGATGCACAGCGCCGCCACGGCGCCCACCGTTTCGCCCGCCAGTCCAACGGAATTGACCGCCTCGGGCACCTGGCCGCCGAACTCGATCTGCAGGCCGGGGCGCTCGTTCGGTGCGACCACCTCGCGTAACGCGTCGGCTCCTTCGGAGCCCTGGAACGCCCCGACGGGAACGTCGTAGGCGAGCTGAATCAGCGCGGTGTCCCCGTCCTCGGACATCCGCGGCGGCGAGACCATCGACACGCCACGCACGCCAGAAAGATTGGCGCGCAATGCCTCCAGTTCGGCTGGCGATAACTGACCATCGGTCGAGTGCACCACTGCGCGGGCGTTGGTGCCCGACATCGCCGGGAACCGTTCGGCGAGGAACTCATGACCGACCGTGGCAGGCATTCCCGGCACGTCGAGGTCATCCTGCGGCAGACCGCCGATCGCCGCGACCAACCCGAACGCGACCCCGAGAATCGCGATCCAGGCGGCGATGACCCGCCAGGGATGTACCGCGCACAGCCATCCCAGTCGGGTCAGCGCGCGAGTCAACTTGCCTTGGCCCTTCCATTGAGCGCTGCGCCGTTGCGCGTACCGGCAACGTCGAATTCGATCGGCACCGAGGTCGGACCGCTGCTGCCGAGCAGCGGTCGCCACGTGACCCGACCGGCGCTGCGCGGCGGCGCCAGGCGCGAGGTGAGGGCCCGCAGCCCCTCGGCCAACTCGAGTCGCGCCAGCGCGGCACCGAGGCAGTAGTGCGCCCCACCACCCAGGGTCAGCGGCGGCGGCGCACCCCTGCGGGTGATGTCGAGGCGGTGCGGATCGTGGTAGACCACCGGATCTCGGTTGGCGCCGGCGGTGTTGACGAGCACGAACGCCCCAGCGGGAATCTTGACCCCGCCCAGCTCGACGTCCTCGAGCGAGCCGCGAAGGGTCATGAACGTGATCGGGAAGTGCCGCATCAGCTCCTCGACGGCCTGCGGCGCCAGCTCGGGATGCTCGCCGAGCAGCTCCCACTGCTCCGGGTAGTCACACAGCACCTGCACCGCAGCGGCCAACTGGTTGCGCGACGTGTCGGTTCCCGCGACGAGAAGGAACGCGGCAAGGTAGAGCAGTTCCTCCTGAGTGAGTCGGTCGCCGTCCTCCTCGGAGCGGATGAGATCCGAAATCAGGTCGTTGGTCAGCGACTTCCGACGCTCGGCGATCATGGCGCGCAGATAGTCGTCGAGTTCATCCCAGGCGCGCAGGATCGTCGACTCCTCGGCAGCCACGTTGTTGCCGAACACACTGCTGATGTCCTCGGCCAAGCGGGAGAACAGTTCCCAATCCTCACGCGGGGCCCCCAGCAGCTCGCAGATGATCGGAATGGGGTACGGCCCCGTGAGATCCGCGACGGCGTCGCAGTGTCCGACGTCGGCGATCCGGTCGACCAGATCGTTGATGACCTCGATGCACGTGCCGCGCAGTCGCTCCACACCCCGCGGGGTGAACGCCCGGGACACCAACCGTCGCAGGCGCGCGTGTTCCTCACCGTCGTAGCTCATGATGAGCTTGCTCACCCTGTCCCAGATCGGCCCGGAGGTAATGCCCTGCACCACCAGGCCGATTCCCTTGGGCATATAGAACCGGGAATCCCGCAACACCGCGCGCGCGAGGTCATAGCTGAGGACCTCGGGGCCGTAGGGACCCATGGCGATCGGCGACACTTCACGCGCCTGCGCGATGAGACGATGCGCCTCCTGCGGGCTGTCGAGGTCGTGATACGCCAGCGTCGGTAAGTCCGCCTCGAAAACATTCGGATATTCGGTTGGGCCCGGGCGCATTTCCGAGTTGTTCTCCCGGTGCTCGCGCACGGCCGTCGACATAGGGTCCCCACCCGACATGGCCACTCCTTAACTCTGGACAGCGCCATGGAATAACTGCTGAGGGACGCTACGGCTCGGAAGTTCCGGCGGCACTAGGGTTTTCCCCTAGTTATTCTTAGCGCTGCGAAATAACTCGTTGCGTTGTAACGCGAAAGCCCTCGACGTTGACGCGATAGAAAGAGTCACGAAACTTTTGCGGGCGTCAATTTCGCGAAAATCGGGCCCGTCGTGCGCAATACCGGACGGTCTGTTTGCCGGGCCCACACTCCCGGGGTCGCTGGGTGGCGTCCCCTCGGGTGACGCGCGTCACTCTCTTAGTTGTAGTAGCGTCGCGGCCATGGTCTGGATCCTCGGCGGGTACCAAAGTGATTTCTCCCGCAACCTGTCTCGTGCGGGCCGCGATTTCGCGGATCTGACCGGCGAGGTAGTCGACGGCACGCTGGCCGCGGCGGAGATCGACGGCGGCGATATCGAGGTGGTGCACGTCGCCAACGCGTTCGGCGAGCTCTTCGCCCGGCAGGCCCAGCTCGGCGCGATGCCGGCCACCGTGCACGACGGTCTCTGGGACACCCCGGCGACGCGGCACGAGGCCGCGTGCGCGTCGGGCAGCGTGGCGACCCTGGCCGCGATCGCGGACCTGCGGTCGGGGGCGTACCGCTGCGCCCTGGTTCTCGGAGTCGAGCTGGAGAAGACCGTGCCGGGCGACATCGCCGCACAGCACCTCGGCGCCGCCGCGTGGACCGGTCACGAGGGCACCGACGCGAAATACCTCTGGCCGTCGATGTTCGACCGGGTGGCCGACGAGTACGACCGGCGCTACGGCCTCGACCGCGCGCACCTGCGCGCGATCGCGACACTGAACCTCACCAACGCCCGCAACAATCCCAACGCGCAGACCCGCGACTGGACGGTGCCGGACCCGCTGACCGACGACGACGCCACCAACCCCGTCACCGAGGGCAGGCTGCGGCGCTTCGACTGCAGCCAGATGACCGACGGCGGCGCCGGTCTCATCTTGGTGACCGACGAGTGGCTGCGCGACCACCCGGGTGCGCGCCCGCTCGCGCGGATCGACGGGTGGGGGCATCGGACCGTCGGGCTCGGGCTGCAGGCCAAACTCGACCGCGCGGCCGACGACCCGTACCTGATGCCGCACGTGCGGCGGGCGGTTCTCGACGCGTTCGACCGCGCCCGCGTCACCCTCGACGACGTCGACGGCTTCGAGGTGCACGACTGCTTCACCCCCAGTGAGTACCTGGCGATCGACCACATCGGCCTGACCGGCCCCGGTGAGTCGTGGAAGGCGATCGAGAACAACGAGATCGCGATCGGCGGCCGGTTGCCGATCAATCCCAGCGGCGGGCTGATCGGCGTCGGCCACCCCGTCGGCGCATCGGGCGTGCGGATGCTGCTGGACGCCGCCAAACAGGTCAGCGACAGCGCCGGCGACTATCAGGTGGCCGGCGCAAAGACCTTCGGCACCTTGAACTTCGGCGGGAGCACCGCCACCACTGTCAGTTTCATCGTGAAGGGGTTGTGACGTGACGAACGTCGAGATCGTCGGAAAGTACCTGTCGACACTGCCCGAGGACGACGACCACCCGTACCGCACCGGGCCGTGGCGACCGCAGACCACCGAGTGGGACGCCGACGACCTGACCGTCGTCGAGGGTGCGGTGCCGCCCGATCTCGACGGCGTGTACCTGCGCAACACCGAGAACCCGCTGCACCCGGCGTTGAAGTTCTACCACCCGTTCGACGGCGACGGCATGGTGCACATCGTCGGGTTCCGCGATGGAAAGGCGTTCTACCGCAACAGGTTCGTCCGCACCGACGCGTTCGTCGAGGAGAACGACGCCGGCGGTCCGCTGTGGCCCGGCCTGGCCGAGCCGATCCAGCTGGCCAAACGCGACTACGGCTGGGGTGCACGGACGTTGATGAAGGACGCCTCCAGCACCGACGTGATCGTGCACCGCGGCGTCGCACTGACCAGCCACTACCAGTGCGGTGACCTGTACCGCATCGACCCGTTCACCGGCGACAACCTCGGCAAGGAGGACTGGCACGGCCGCTTTCCCGCCGACTGGGGTGTGTCGGCGCATCCGAAGGTGGACGACCGTACCGGCGAGTTGTTGTTCTTCAGTTACCGCAAGCAGGCGCCGTACCTGCGCTACGGGGTGGTCGACGACGGTAACAACCTGGTGCACCTGACCGACGTGCCGCTGCCCGGACCGCGACTGCCGCACGATATGGCGTTCACCGAGAACTACGCGATCCTCAACGACTTCCCGATGTTCTGGGATCCCAAGCTGCTCGAGCACGACATCCACCTGCCCGGGTTCCACCCGGACATGCCGTCGCGGTTCGCGGTGATCCCGCGCCGCGGCGGGCCCGACCAGATCAGGTGGTTCGAGGCGGCCCCCACGTTCGTGCTGCACTTCACCAACGCCTACGAGGACGGCGATGAGGTGGTGCTCGACGGCTTCTTCGAGGGCGATCCCTCGCCGCTGGACAGCGACGCCGATGACAAGTGGCAGAAGGTGTTCCGATTTCTGGCACTGGACCGGCTGCAGACCCGGCTGCACCGCTGGCGGTTCAACCTCGTCACCGGCGAGACGCGGGAGGAGCAACTCTCGGAGACCATCACCGAGTTCGGGATGATCAACAGCGGGTTCGCCGGCCGGAAGTACCGCTACGCCTACGCCGCGACCGGCAAGCCGGGCTGGTTCCTGTTCGACGGGTTGGTCAAGCACGATCTGCAGACCGGCGCCGAACAGCGGTACGCGTTGGGCGACGGCGTGTTCGGCAGCGAGACCGCGATGGCACCCCGACCGGGTGCGACGACCGAGGACGACGGTTACCTTGTCACGCTGACCACCGACATGAACGCCGACGCGTCCTACTGCCTGGTGTTCGACGCCGCACGGGTCGCCGACGGGCCGGTGTGCAAACTCGCACTGCCGGAACGGATCTCCAGCGGCACACACTCGACCTGGGCATCGGGCGCCGAACTGCGCCGGTGGCGCGAGACCGACTCGGCGGCAGAGGCGATCGGGCTGTAGTGGCCGACGTGGGCCCCGGTCCGGGACCCAACGCCGTCGCGCGGATGCTGGGGCTGCTCGGCGACGAGTGGACCCTGCTCGTCATCCAGCAGGCGCTGTTGGGCGCCACCCGATACGGCGAGTTCCGCGAGCGGCTGCCGATCTCGCATGCCGTGCTCACCCGCAGGCTGCGGGTCCTCACCGAGGAGGGCATCCTCGAGCGCCGCGAGTACCAGCCGAACCCGCCGCGGTCGGAGTACCTGCTGACGCGGCGGGGTGGCTCACTCTGGCCGGTGCTGGTGTCGATCTGGGCGTGGGAGCGGCGCTGGGTGCCCGCGCACGCCGAACCCCTGCCGGCGATGGTCCACACCGGCTGCGGCGCCGCCTTCACGCCGTTGGTGACCTGCAGCGGCTGCGCGCACCCGGCCGACGGTGAAACCGTTGTGGCGCAGTGGGGTCCGAGCGGATCGTGGCAGCGCTCGATCCCGGCGCCCACCACGCGCCGGCGCGCCACCGACTCGGCCGCCGGGCTGTTCCCGCAGACGATGAGCGTGCTGGGCAACCGGTGGGGATTCGCGATCCTGGTGGCCGCGTTCGTGGGCATGAGCCGGTTCACCCAGTTCCAGGCGCACCTGGGCGCGCCGCCGGGTTCGGTCGCCGACCGGCTGGCCATCCTGGGCGCCAACGGCGTGCTGGTGGCCGACGACGGCCACTACCGGCTGACCGAGAAGGGTCGCGCCCTGTTCGGCGTCCTGGTGACCGCGCTGCGGTGGGCGCAGCGCTGGTACACCGGACCCGAGGGGCTTGCGGTGGTGCTCACCCACACCGGGTGCGGCGGGTCGTTCCAGCCCGTACTTGTTTGCGGAGAATGTGCACAACCGCTGCGCGGCGGGCATATCGCTGTGCGCGAAATCCAGCGGGAGAGCCGTTAGCACTCTTTGTAAGAGAGTGCTAACATCGCAGGTGCACAGTGATTTAGCTGCCCGCCAGGGCGGCGGGCCGGAGTGCGTAGGAGGTGAATTACTGTGCTGCGTTTTGATCCGTTCAGTGACCTAGATGCCTGGACCCGAGGGTTGCTGGCGCAGACCGGATCAAGCCGCACCCCTCGGTTCATGCCGATGGATCTGTGCAAGATCGATGACCACTATCTGCTGACCGCCGACCTGCCCGGTGTCGATCCCGGTTCGGTGGACGTCAACGTCGACAACGGCACGCTGACGATCTCCGCGCACCGCACCGCACGCTCCGACGACGGTGTGGAGTGGCTGGCCAACGAGCGATTCTTCGGCACCTACCGTCGGCAGCTGTCGCTCGGCGAGGGCGTAGACGCCGACAAGATCTCGGCGACGTACGAGAACGGCGTGCTGACGGTGGTGATCCCGCTCGCCGAGAAGGCCAAGCCGCGCCGGATCGCGGTGGCGCACGGCGGCGAACAGCGCTCGATCGAATCGACCACGGTCGACGCGGGTTAATCCCTCGCGCGCACGAGACTGCGGCCGATTTCCCGGCCGCAGTCTTCACGTATGCCGGTCCAACCGGTGGCGCAGATGGTTGCGCACCGACGGCCACTCGATGTCGAGGATCGAGTACACCACGGTGTCGCGACGCGAACCGTCGGGCAGCAACTGATGGCTGCGCAGCACGCCGTCGAGCTTGGCGCCCAGCTGCTCGATCGCCGCCCGGCTGGTGAAGTTGAAGAAGTGGGTGCGGAATTCGACGGCGACACAGCCTAGTTCGTCGAATGCGTGACCCAGCATCAGCAGCTTGGTCTCGCTGTTGACGCCGCTGCGCCGGGCCTCGGCCACGTACCAGGTGTGGCCGATCTCCAGCCGCCGGTTCGGCGGGTCGACATTCAGGTAGCTCGACGAGCCGACCAGGGTGCCGTCGTGCCTGCGGACCACGAACGTCAGCCCGGTGTCCGGCGTCTGCGCCGCGAGCCGCCCGTCGACCCACCGCTCGACCTCCTCGGGCGCCGGCGCGGCGGTGAACCACAGTCTGCCGAGCTCGCCGTCGGCGGCGGCCGCCGTGATCTCCGGAAGATGCTCGCGGCGAAGCGGTTCCAGCGTCACCCAGCGATCACCGGTCAGCCGGACCGGCTCCACGAATCCGGTCATGCGACCGGTGTGGACGGCGGGGCTTCCTGCGTCCGCTCCGCGGCCGCCGACGACCAGGCCGCGACCATGGTCCACACCGACAGGACCACCGCGATCGCGGCCATCGTCGCGCCGAGGTAGAAGCCCCAGGTGACGGTGACGGGCGGATAGACGTAGAGCCGGTAGTACCAGGCGATCATCACCCCCAGCAGCACCGAGATCGTCAGCGCGGTCGACGACGCGATCCGCGCGAACAGCCGTTGCGCGGCCATCGCGCCCGCGATGATCAGCGTCGAGGCCAGCAGCACGATGAGTTGGCCCACCCCGAATCCGGCCGGCAGCCCGGGCACGGTGCCGACCATGCCGCCGATCGCGCTGGCCCGGTTGCCCGCGCCCGCGACCAGCCACGGACAGAAACCGCTCACCAGCAGCACGGCGGCAGACGCCACGACCAGCCATCCGGGACGCAGGCGAGACATGGGTTGAGATTACGGTATTGGGATGGTTGAACTCCCGGACTGGGCGCGCCGACTCGACCTGGCCCCGCACCCCGAGGGCGGCTGGTTCAGGGAAACCTGGCGCAGCGAGCTGACCGTGCCGCAGTCCGCACTGCCGCCGGACTACACCGGGCCGCGCAGCGCGGGCACCGCGATCCTGTTCCTCCTCATGCCGGGGCAGCAGTCGGCGTGGCACACCGTGCGCAGCGCCGAACTGTGGCTCTACCACTCCGGCGGCCCGCTGCTGCTCGAGGTCGGCGCCGAACAGCACACCGCCACAACGCATCTGCTGGGCGCCGACATCGAAGCCGGGGAGACCCCGCAGTTCGTCGTGCCGCCTGGGCACTGGCAGCGGGCCCGTCCCCGCGACGATCAGCCGTGCCTGGTCAGCTGCGTCGTGGTGCCGGGCTTCGACTTCGCCGATTTCGCGCTGGCACCGGCTACCGACTGAGCAGCCCGAGCGCCGTGGTGACCAGTTCGGCGTTGTCCCTCGGCGTCGACCCGTCGGGCAGCCGCACCGTGTCCTCCAGCCCGATGCGGGTCTGCAGCCCGTGCACCCCGGCGTGTTGCAGCAGCGGCCAACAGCTTTCGTCGAGCCCGTGCAGCAGCACCGGCGCTGGCGAACCGACCGCCTTGATCTGACGGATGAGCTCGTCGGCGGTCGCGGTGTCGCCGTCGGCGCCGAGTTCGATCATCACCCGCAGGCAGTGCGGGGCGAGTTCGGAGGCCGCCCAGGCCGCAGCGGCCTGCGCATGGAAGATGCCCGCCTCGACGCCGATGCCCCGCGACAGCAGCTGTTCGGCGAGCGCCTCCGAACCGGGCTCGTGCCAGTTGACCGACGCGAAGTCGGGCAGCTCGCGCCATGCGGACACCTTCTGCAGCCGGGCCTCGGCGTCGGGCAGCGCCCAGTAGCCCGTTGTCACGCCCAGCGGCAGGCCGGGCAGCGCGTGCCGCACCGCGGCGACGGCGGCGCCGACGATGTCGGGTTCCAGTGAGTCCACCCCATCGGGGGTCTTGGGGTGCATGTGCACCGCGTCGGCGCCGGCCCGGTGCACCGCGACCGCCGTCGCCGCCAACTGCTCGGGTGAGACCGGCAGGTTCGGGTGCTGATCGGGGGTGCGGGCACCGTTGATGCACGCCTTGACGTAGCGCGCGGTCATGGCCGCACCCGCCGCAGCCGGTCCAGCATCCGGCGGTCCCGCTTGGTCGGTCGACCCGCGCCGCGGTCACGGACGGCGACGGCGACAAGGTTGGCGGGTTCCGGTCTGGGCGTGCGGTCGAGGTAGCACGTCACCGCGTCGGCCGCGCCGACCCGCTTTTCGATCACCCGTCTCACCTCGACCACCCGGGTGATGTCGCCGAACCTGGCCCGCACCTCATCGCCCGGTACGACCGTGGTGGCCGGCTTCGCGGTCCGGCCGTTGACCCGCACGTGACCGCCGCGGCACCCCTCGGCGGCGACGCTGCGGGTCTTCGCGAGCCGCACCGACCACAGCCACTTGTCGACCCGGGTGGACTGCACGCCATCAACCATCGTCCTTATTGTGACCTTATCTTGCCCTTATTTTTCTTAAAAACTGGTGTACGGTGTAGCCCATCCAGGTCAGAAGGCGCTCAGAGAGTGCGATGGAAGGGAACTCCGATATGCATCATGCACCGCAACGGACTGTCCTGGTGACCGGAGCATCGCGCGGGGTGGGCGCGCAGGTCGCGCAGCGCCTGGCCGCGCCCGACACCCACGTCGTCGTCAACTACCGCGAGAACGCGGCCCGGGCCGAAGCGGTCGCCGCGGCCATCCGCCACGCGGGCGGCCACGCGTCGACCGTGCGCGCCGACATCGCCGACGAGGCGCAGTGCGCCCAGTTGATGGACACCATCGCCGCGCGCTTCGGGCGGCTGGACACGCTGATCCTCAACGCGTCGGTCAACGTCGAACTGGGCGCGCACCCCGGCTACGCGATGCGCCGCAACCGGGACGCCCAGCGCCGGCTCGCGCTGCGCGCGTTGCCGCTGATGCCCGCCGGCGGGCATATCGTGTTCGTCACCAGCCATCAGGCGCACTTCTTCCCGCACAAGGCGGTGCCGAAGGGCCACACCGCCGTCGCGGCGAGCAAGCAGGCCGGCGAGGCCACGCTGCGCGCGCTGCGGCCCGAGTTCCACCGCGCCGGCGTGCATTTCACCGTCGTCTCCGGTGACGCGGCCGACCCGACGTTCCCGGGCGCGATCGTCATGGCGGCCAACGCGCCGAACCCGTCGTCGGTGGTGTGCGTGGGCGGTTCCGACTTCCGGCTGTCGGCCTAGGACCGCACGCCGAGCACCCGCAGCGCGTTCTCCTTGTAGACCAGCGGTACGACCTCGGGATCGACGCCGAGCGCCTCGAAGTCGCTGCGCCAGCGGTCCAACTGGATGTAGGGATAGTCGGTACCGAACAGCACCTTGGTGCGCAGCTGTCGGCTGATCGCGGAAACCAGCTGCGGCGGAAAGTATTTCGGCGACCATCCGGACAGGTCGATGTAGACGTTGGCCTTGTGCGCGGCGATCGCGATCTGCGCGTCGACCCACGGCACGGCGGGGTGGGCCAGCACGATCGTCAGGTCGGGGAAGTCGGCGGCCACGTCGTCGAGCAGCACCGGATCCGAGTAGCGCAGCTTGATCCGGTGCCCGCCCGGCAGCCCCGCGCCCAGCCCGGTCTGACCGGTGTGGAACAGCGCGGGGACCCCGGCCTCGGCGATCGCCTCGTAGATCGGGTAGAACCGCCGGTCGTTGGGCTCGAACGCCTGAAAGCTGGGGTGGAACTTGAACCCCTTGACGCCGTAGTCGCGGACGAGTTCGTGGACGCGGTGCACCGCTCGTCGTTCGTGCCAGGGGTCGACGCTGCCGAACGGGATCAGCACGTCGTTGTTGCGCACCGCGCCGGCGATCAGGTCCTCGATCGAGTTGGGCTCGTGCCGCATGCCGGTGCGCGCGTCGATGGTGAACACCACCGCGGCGGTGTTGTGCCGACGGTACTCATCGGCCAGCGCGTCGACGCTGGACAGCGCGCCGGGGCCGCGCTTGAAGTACTTGCCGACCGCGTCGACGAGCACGTCGTCGTAGGCCCTGCGGCCATGGCCGTCGACCTCCACGTGGGTGTGGACGTCGACGGCCGCGACCGCGTCGAAATCGACTCCGTATTCGTACTTCTCGGCCATCCGACCGGCTAGCCGGCCTTCTCCGGGGCATAGCCGAGGGCGCCCTTGATCTCCAGGTACTCGTCGAAGCCGAAGTCGCTCCACTCGCGCCCGTTACCGCTGCGCTTGTAGCCGCCGAACGGGGCGTTGAGATCGAACGCGTGGTTGATCGCGACCGAACCCGCGCGGATGCGCCGGGCCACCGCGCGCGCCTGCTCGAGGTCGGCCGCCGACACGTAGCCGGCCAGCCCGTACTCGGTGTCGTTGGCCAGTTCGATCGCGTGGTCGAGATCGTCGTAGGTCAGGATGCACAGCACCGGGCCGAAGATCTCCTCGCGCGCGATCGTCATGTCGTTGGTGACGTCGGCGAACACCGTCGGCTTGACGTAGTAGCCGGTGTCGAGCCCCTCGGGGCGGCCCAGACCGCCGGCGACCAGCGTGGCGCCCTCGTCGATGCCGGCCTGGATCAGCCGCTGAATCTTGTCGAACTGCGCCTTGGACGCGACCGGCCCGATGGCCGACTTGTCGTCGGGGTCGCCGACCTTGACGGCTTCGGCGGTCGCCTTAGCCACCGCGATCGCCTCGTCGCGACGTGACTTGGGCACCAGCATCCGCGACGGGGCGTTACAGCTCTGCCCGGAGTTCGGCATCATCGCCTTGACGCCGATTGCGACGTTCTCCGCGAAGTTCTCGTCGTCGAGCACGATGTTCGGGCTCTTGCCACCGAGTTCCTGGGTCACCCGCTTCACCGTCGGCGCCGCGTTCCTGGCTACCTCGATGCCCGCGCGGGTCGACCCGGTGAACGACACCATGTCCACGTCCGGATGGCTGGACAGCGCGACGCCGACGCCGGGGCCGTCGCCGAAGACCATGTTGTACACGCCGGCGGGTACGCCCGCCGCGTCCATCACCTCGGTGAAGATCTGGCCCGAGTACGGCGCGACCTCCGACGGCTTGAGCACCATGGTGCAACCGGTGGCCAGGGCCGGGAACACCTTGCAGGCGATCTGGTTGATCGGCCAGTTCCACGGCGTGATCAGCCCGCACACCCCGATCGGTTCCTTGATCACCAGCGTCGACCCGCGGGGCTCCTCGAACGAGAAGTTCTTCAGCGCGTCGATGGCGTTGTTGAGGTGGCCGAGGCCGAGATACACCTGCGTGCCCGACCCCAGCGCGGGCGGGGCACCCATCTCCTCGGTCACCGCCGCGCCGAGATCCGCGGAGCGCTTCTGGTACTCGGTCTGGATGGCCTGCAGCAGGTCGAGGCGCTCCTCGCGGGTGCTCTGCGACCAGGTGGCGAACGCCTTGCGGGCCGCCTTGACCGCCTTGTCCACGTCGGCGGCGGTGCCGATGGCGATCTTGCCGCTGACCTGTTCGGTGGTCGGGTTGTCGACGTCGAGCGTCTGCGGTTCGACCGGGTCGACCCACTGGCCGTCGATGTAGAACTTGAGATATTCGCGCATGCCTCTACCTTCTCCTAAATCCCTGCGCTACTGCGTGCCTTCTGCATACCAGGTCCGGAATCGGTCGTACTTGGGCATCTCCTCGGAGTTGGCCTTCGGGTCGATGCACACGTGCACGACCCCGACCTTGCCACTGGCATAGGCGCGGGCGATGGCCGGGCCGATCTCGGATTCCTTCTCCACGTACTCGCCGTGGCAGCCGAACCCCTCGGCGATCTTGTCCATCCGGACGTCCTTACTCCAGTGCACGCCGGGCTGCGGCGACGGTTGCGGGAAGGTGCGCTTGTACACGCCGACCTCCAGGCCCCACTGGTGATCGACACCCACCACGCACACCAGCGGCACCCCCTCGCGCGCGGCGGTCTCGAGTTCGGCGATGTGGAACAGGAACGACGAGTCACTGGTCAGCAACATGACCGGCCGCTTGCGACCCTCGGCCACCGACGCGCCGATCGCGTACGGCAACCCGGTGCCCAGGTGGCCGAAGTTCTGGTTCCAGATCACGTCGCGCGGTTTGGCCTGCGAGTAAGTCCACCCGAAGATGACCGTCGCGCCGCCGTCGCGCACCATGATCGGGTCGTCGAGTTCGTTGAACGCCTTGGTGGCCTCGACGACGAAGCGCGCCGGGTGGATCGGCGAGCGGCCCGACGGCGCGGATGCGGCGAGTTCGGCCAGTTCCTCGGCGTCGGCCTTGATCAGCCGGTCCAGGTTGGGCGCCGGTGGGCGCGGGGTGTCACGGAGCGCCGCGACGAGCTGGGGCACCACCCCGCGCAGGTCGCCGACCAGCGCCACGTCGAACTGGCGGTTGACGCCGATCGCGGCCGGATCCTGCTCGACGTAGATCCACTTGCGGTTGGCGTCGTTGCCCGCCCAGTGCTGCGTCTTGCCGTAGTGCATCGGCTCGCCGAGTTCGGTGCCCAGCGCCACACACAGATCGGACTCCTCGACGGCCTCATTGGCGGCCGGGGAGAACAGGTAGGGGAACGTGCGGTCCTGCAGCCCGGGGATGTACGACGTCCCGCCGGAGGTCTGAATCACCGGGCAGTTCATCAGGTCGGCGAGTTCCTTGACCTGCTGCTGGGTCCGGGTGGTGTGCACCGCGTGGCCGACGAGCAGGATCGGGCTTTTCGCCTCGCGGATCAGCCTGACGGCCTCGGCCACCTCGGGGGCGCCCGCGCCCTGGTTGACGAGTCGATACCGGTGCGGCGGCAGCGGATCGGCGACGTCGAGCTCCTCGAGGATGACGTGCGACGGGAACTCGATGTAGGCCGGTCCTGGGGTGCCCGACATCGCGCGGCGGATGGCCTCGTGCACGATCTCGTCGGTCTGGTCGGCGTATTCGATCGAGCTGCTGTACTTCACCGACGGGGTGAAAAGCGGCTCCTGGCGCACGAATTGGATGCGGCCGCGCCGGACGCGGCGCTCGGTGATGCGGGCCCGCTGGCCGCCGAGGAAGATCACCGGCGAGTTCTCCACCATCGCGCACTGGATCGCGCCGGCGATGTTGGCCATGCCCGGCCCGAGCGTGCCGATGCACAGTCCCGGTCGGCCCGTCATGCGCGACGCGGCCTCGGCCATGAACCCCGCGGACAGTTCGTGGTGCGGCGCGACGACGGACCAGCCGCGGGCGTGCGCCTCGGAGAAGATGTGCACGAAGTTCGGGTCGGGAATCCCGAAGATCGTGTTGACGCCCTCGGCCTCGAAGAGGTCCAGGATGCGTTTGTAGACGGGGACTCCCATGCGTGACTCCTTATTTCCGGTAGCGCTTGGCTAGTTCTTGACGGTGGGCGGCTGGTGAGCCGAACAGCGAGCGGTTGAGGGCGGCGCGTTTGAGATAGACGTGGATGCCGCTCTCCCACGTGTATCCGATGCCGCCGTGTAGTTGCATGGCCTTGCCCGCGATGTCGACGGCGGCGCCGGTTACGTACGACTTCGCCATCGCGGTGGCCACCGAAGCATCCGGCGCGTTGTGCGCAACCGCCTGCACGGCAGCTGAAACCAGTTGCCGGGAAACGGAGATGGCGACCTGCATATCGGCACAGGCGTGTTTGACGGCTTGGAACGAGCCGATCGGCCTGCCGAACTGGTGGCGCACCTTGGTGTACTCCACCGTGGCGTGCAGCATGGCCTCCGCGACGCCGAGGCTGTCGCACGCGACCGCCACCGCGGCGCGCTGGTGCAGGCGTTGCGCGGCGTCGGCGGCGGCGAACCGCAGGTGTTCGATCGGTTCGCCGGATTCGACGACTGCCAGCCGGCGGGTCTCGTCGAGCACCGGCTGGGGGTCGGTGGTGGCGGCGGTCAGCCTGACGCCGTCGCCGTCGATGTGCAGGATCGCATCGGCGCCTTCGGCGTCGGGCACGAACTGCGTGGAGTCCAGCGCGACGGCCAACCGGGTGGTGCCTGCTGCTACCTGCTGCAGCAGTTGGTCGCGGGTGTCGCTGCGCACCAGCTCGTTCAGGGCGCCGACGGCCAGCACGGCGCCGCCGAGGTAGCGGCTGTCGCTGGCGGCGCGGCCCATCTCCTCGCAGACCACCGCGGTCTCGGCGAACGTGGCACCGGCCCCGCCGAACTCCTCGGCGATCTCCAGGCCGACCCAGCCGGCGTCGACGAGCGCCGGCCAGTCGACGGCGCGGCTCTTGGCGAGCAGATCCGCTGCGACCGAGCGCAGTTCGTCGTGGAATTCGCTGAAATTCTCCGCCATCACACCGCACTCGGTTCCCGGGGCAGCCCGAGGCCGCGCTCACCGATGATCGTGCGTTGAATCTCGCTGGCCCCGCCGGGGATCGTCCACTCCCACGACCCGACGAAGTCGAGCATCCACGCGCCGGACTCCCAGCCACTGGAGGCGGGCTTGGCCAGTTCGGTGTGTACCGCCAGCCCACCGATCTCGGTGGCGAAGTCGGTCATCCGCTGCAGCAGTTCGCTGTAGAACAGCTTGACGATCGACGCGTCGGCGGGTCCCGCGGTACCTGATTCACTGTCTTGCACCAGCTTTCGGCACAAACCGCGCAGCCCGGCGATCTCGGTCTCGAACCGCGCGAGCCGGTCGGCGACAATCGGATCGTCGACCGGGGCGCTTTCCACCAGCCAGCGGAAACCCGCATGGCCGAGGCGTTCGGCGAGCTCCAGCATCGTCATCCCGCGCTCGGCGCCCAGGGTGGCCTGGGCCACCTGCCAACCCGCGTTCTCCTGTCCCACCAGGTTCTCCGCGGGAATGCGCACATCGTTGAGGAAGATCTCGCAGAAGTGCGAGTCGCCGATGGCGTTGCGGATCGGCCGCACCTCAACGCCCGGGGTGTTCATGTCCAGCAGGAAGTAGGAGATGCCTTTGCGTTTCGGGGCGTCGGGGTCGGTGCGGGCCAGCAGCAGACACCAGTCGGCGTGCTTGGCGCCGCTGGCCCACAGCTTCTGGCCGTCGACGCGGTAGACGTCGCCGTCACGGCGCGCGGTGGTACGCAGACTCGCCAGATCGGAGCCGGCCTCGGGCTCGGAGAAGCCCTGACACCAGATTTCGCCGTCGAGGATCGCAGGCAGGTGGCGGCGGCGCTGCTCCTCGGTGCCTGCGGCCAGCAGCGTCGAGGCGGCGTGGTGGATGCCGACGAACGCCAGCACCAGCCGCGGCGCATCGTGGGCGGCCAGCTCCTGGTACAGCACCACCTGGTCGGCCACCGACATGCCGCCGCCCCACTCGGCCGGCCAGTGCGGTACCGCGAACCCCGCACCGTGCAGAGTGGCGAACCACTGCTTCTGAAAGGCGACGAACTCCTCGTCGCTGGCACCGGTCTGTGCGGCACGCCAGTCATTCGGGATGTGTTGGGCGCACCAGTCTTTGACGCGTTCCCGAAACTCACTCACGCGAACAGCCCTCGCAGCCCGGCGGTCCCGGCCCGGCGGGTGAGCTCGTCGCGGGTGGCCGACAGCCCGAGCGGCAGCCGGCGCAGCGGCTGGGAGTAGCGCGACAGCCAGGACAGCGTGGTCTCGTCGCAGAACCCGACCGCGCCGTGCAGTTGGTGGCAGACCCGGAACACGATCTCGGCGGCCTCCAGTGCGGCCATCCGCAGCGCCAGCGCGTCGTGCAGCGCGTCGGGCGAACCGGTGGCGATGCTCCACAGCGCGTACTTGGCCAGAATGTCGACGCCGCTGCGTTCCACCTCGGCGTCGGTGAGCTGGAACTGCACGCCCTGAAATGACGACAGCGTCTGCCCGAACTGCTTGCGCAGGCTGATGTGCGCGATGGTGAGCTCGATGGCGCGGTCGAGCATGCCGAGCAGCGTCCAGCACGGCAGGGTCAACCCGAGCGCGACGTCGCCGGCGCCCGCGGTGTCAACCTCGGCCAGTTGGAGCTCCGCGACGAACGCCGGACCCGCCGGGCCCTGACCGGTCACCGTGCTGCGCGCGCCGTCCAGCGTCACTGCGGCCCAGCGGGATCCAAGACCCACGACAGGACCGGCCGGGCGGCGGCCACCGATCACCAGTAACCCGTCGACGTCCAGGTCGGTCGGTGCGGCCAACCGCTCGGCCACCGGATACGGCGCCGCCCAGTACCCCGCGCTGCGGCACAGCGCGGCGGCCGCCTCCAACCCGTCGGCGTCGGTGCGCGGGTCCAGTTCCCAGGCACCCAATTCGGCCAGCACGGGTTCGACGAGGCGTTCGCGGTCGGCGGGCTTGGCCTCGGCCTGCTGCACCAGCTGGTCGCCACCTGCGGCCTCGAACGCGCGCAGCGCTTGGTGGCCGTACTCTTTCGCGTCGCCGGACAGATCGAGAATCATTTGGCCCCCGCCAGCAGAGCGCGCGACAGCAGGATGCGTTGCATCTCGATGCTGCCCGACGACACGGTGGACGCCTGGGAGTACTTCCAGTGGTCCTCGACCTCGTCGAGAAACCATTTCGCCTTCGGGTCGTCGTGGGACACCTCCGCGGCGATGTCCATCAACACCTCCGCACTGTCCTGATCCAGCTTGGTCACCGCGATCCGGTACGCGGCGGCATCCCCGGGCTGGATGCGGCCGCTGCTCTGCAGGTCGACCACGCGGTAGGCCATCAACCGCGCGCGCCGACAGTGCGTGAGCATCCGCATCCACCGGCCGCGCAGTTCGGCGGGCAGGTCGTCCCACCGGTCGCCGAGCACACTCGGCGCCGCGGCCAGCAGGCGTTCGCAGCGCGCGTAGCGGGCGATGCCGACCCGCTCGAACGACATCACGTCCTGCACGATCGACCAGCCCTGATCCACCTCGCCGAGCACATCGGCCTCGGTGACGCGCAGGTCGTCGAAGAACACCTCATTGAGGTGATGCGGACCCATCATGCAGCGGATGGGCCGGACCTGGATCGCCGGATCGTCCATCGGGACAAGGAAGATCGTCAGGCCCTGCTGTTTGCGTTCCCCCTTCGACGTGCGCGCCAGCAGGAAACACCACTGCGCCATCGTCGCGTACGAGGTCCAGATCTTCTGCCCGCTGACCAGCCATCCGTCCCCGTCGCGCCGCGCCGCGGTGCGCAGGCTCGCCAGGTCCGAACCCGCCTCCGGTTCGGAGAAGCCCTGACACCAGATCACCTCGCCGTTCGCGATCGGCGGCAGGTGTTTGCGCTTCTGCTCCTCGGTGCCGTGCCGCATGATGATCGGCCCGACCCAGTTCACGCCCATGTACTGCGCACCGCGCGGTTCGTGGTGCGCCCACATCTCCTCGCGCACCACCGTCTGCTCCCACACCGACGCGCCCCGCCCGCCGTACTCCGGCGGCCACGCCATGCACAGCAGGTTGCGCTCGGCCAACGTGCGGCAGAACGCCTGCGCCACCTCGAGATCCTTCGGGTCGTCGGTGAACGCACCCAGGAAGTGCTCGGGCACCTGCTTTTTAACCAACTGACGCAACTCGGCACGCAACGCGTCGGCCTGCGGCCCCATCTCGAAATCCATGCTCACCCCGCCTCCGTCGCGCCGAGACTACGGTTTGTGACGAGATTCGCCCCGTTTCCGTCAGAAACCGTAGTCTCGGCGGAGTCGAGGCCGAGCTCGGCGAGCACCTCGGCGGTGTCGGCGCCCAGCTCCGGGGCGGGGCCGGCGACCTTGCCGGGGGTGCGCGAAAACCAGGTCGGCACACCGGGAAACCGCACCGGCCCGTGCGGGGTGTCGACGGTCTCGAACAGCCCGACCGCGTTCAGGTGCGGGTCGTCGAACAGGTCACCGGGCGAGTTCAGCGCTGCGGCGGGGATTTCCAGCCTGCTGAACAGCTCCAGCCATTCGGCGGTGGTGCGCTGCTTGAGCGTCTGGGCCACCAGGCCGTAGACCGTGTCCACGTTCTGGGCGCGGCGTTCCAGGGTGGCGAATCGCTCGTCGTTCCACGGGGGCCGCACCGCGTCGATGAACGCGTTCCAGTGCTTGTCGTTGTAGATCAGCGCGGCGATGTACCCGTCGCTGGTGGCGTACGGCCTGCGGTTGGGCGCCACGGTGCGCGGGTAGACGGCCGGTCCGAGCGGCGGGTCGAACATGGCGCCGTTGGCGTGCTCGACGAGCATGAACGAGGCCATGGTCTCGAACATCGCGACCTCCACCTCCTGGCCCTCGCCGGTGCGTTCGCGGTGGAACAGCGCCATCGTCGTGGCATACAGCGCGGTCAGGCCTGCGACCTTGTCGGCCACGATGGTGCCGACGTAGTTGGCCTCGCCGGTGAGTTGTCGCTGCAGGGCGGGCAGCCCGGCCTCGGCCTGGATGGTGTCGTCGTAGGCGGGCCGGTCGCGGTCGGGTCCGCGGCGGCCGTACCCGTAGCAGTTGGTGTAGATGATGCGCGGGTTGATCGCCGCGACGTCGTCGTAGGAGAAGCCGAGTTTGGCGATCGCCTTGGCGCGCATCGAATGGATGAACACGTCGGCCCGTTCGATCAGCGCGCGCATGACGGCCGTGCCGTGTTCGGTCCGCAGATCGAGCACGATGCTGCGCTTGCCGCGGTTGACGTTGACGAACACCCCGCTCATCCCGGGCGCCGGACCGACGGAGACATAACGGGTGTCGTCGCCCTGCGGCGGTTCGACCTTGATCACGTCGGCGCCCATGTCGGCCATGATCTGCGTGCAGTACGGCCCCATCACCATCGCGGTCAGGTCGACGACCCGCACACCGGTCAGCGGTCCACTAGGCATTCACCGCCCCCTGCTTGGCCATCGCGAAGCTGTAGCGGATGTGATCGCCGTGGCCGTCCGGAACCACCGGGAACACCAGCGGATTGGTGTCGTCGCGGATCGCGTCGAGATGCTCGCCGACCTCGGCGATCGTCCACGACGGCCGATAGACCCCGGGCGTCTCGGCCGTCACCGCCATCGCCAGCCGGCCCGCCAGCGCGATCAGCACTTCGCCGGTGACCGAACAGGATTCATGCGCCAGCCAGCCCACCGCGGGCGCCACCAGTTCCGGGCCCATCGGCGGGTAGGACGACGTGTCGATGCCCTCGGCCATCCGGGTCACGGCGGCTGGCACGATCGCGTTGCTGCGCACGCCGTGGGCCGCGCCCTCCATCGCCGCGACGTTGGACAACCCGATGATGCCCGCCTTGGCCACCGCATAGTTGGCCACGCCGTGGTTGCCGTACAGCCCGCCGATCGACGACGTCAGCACGATGCGGCCGTAGCCGGCGTCGCACATCACCGGAAATGCGGGTCGGACAACGTGAAACGCGCCACGCAGGTGGACGTCGAGCACCGCCTCGAAGTCGTCGTAGCTCATCTCCCGCAACGGGGCGCGCCGCACGATGCCCGCGTTGTGCACCAGGATGTCGATGCGGCCGAAGCGCTCCAGCGCGGTGTCGATGATCGCCCGGCCCCCCTCCGGGTTGGCCACCGAGTCGGTGCTCGCGACGGCTTCGCCACCCGCGGCGGTGATCTCGCGCACCACCTCCTCGGCGGGTCCGGCGTCACCCCCCTCACCGGTCAGGCTGCCGCCGACGTCGTTGACGACGACCTTCGCGCCCTGCGCGGCCAGCAGCAGCGCGTACGACCGCCCCAGCCCGCGTCCGCCGCCGGTGATCACCGCGACGCGGTCGTCGAACCTGAGATCACCCATGCGCCGAGAGCACGCTCGTGTACCCGTACCGCGACATCACGACCTCAACTCCAGGCCGTCCAGGTCGCCGTTGTCGCGCCACTGCTGCAGCAGCTCCTCGAAGGCGTAGAAGCCGGGCGAGTAGGGCTCGCCGAGCGCCGAGCGAATGCCCTCGCCGCCACCGCCGCCTTCGTTGTTGTAGTAGCCCGGCGTGCAGGAGGCCAGGAAGCCACCGTCGTCGACGGCGGTCTCGCGAATGGTCTTGACCCAGTTGTCCTGAGCCTCCTGACTGGTCTCCACCACCGTTACGCCGCGCTTCTGCGCCTCGGCGACGATGTAGGCGATGTGGCGGGCCTGCTGCTCGAACATCGCGGTGGTGTTGCCCGACACACCGCCCTGGATGAAGCCGGTGAAGAACTGGTTCGGGAACCCGCGGGTGGTCATGCCGTGCAGGGTCTTGTAGCTGTCACGCCAGTGGTCGAACAGCGAGAGCCCGCCGCGGCCTTCGATGGTGTCGATCGCGTAGCGGCGGCTGATCTCGGTGGAGATCTCGAAACCGCTGGCGAAGATGATGCAGTCGACCTCGTACTCCACGCCGTTGGCGACGATGCCCTTGCGGGTGAGCCGTTCCACGCCTTTGGATTCGGACACGTCGATCAGCGTGACGTTCGGCCGGTTGAAGGTCGGCAGGTATTCATCGCTGCTGCACGGCCGCTTGCACATGAAGCGGTAGTACGGTTTGAGCGCCTCGGCGGTCTGTGGGTCCTCGACGATCGCCTCCACGCGGCGCCGCAGCCGCTCCATGACCTTGTAGTCCTCTTCCTCATGCATCGCGGCGATCTGCTCCGGTGTCAGCGACGCCGGGTCGCCGCTGGCCAGGATGCGCGCGGTCAGGTTGCGGCCCAACTCGGTCCAGAAGTCGCAGACATAGTCGGGCGCGTCGAACACCACACCGCCGCCGAGCGGGGTCCAGCGGTGGAAGTTGAGCTTGCGCTCCTCCTGCCAGCCCGGCTTGAGCGTCTTCACCCACTCCGGATCCGTCGGTTCGTTGTTACGCAGGTCCACCGACGACGGGGTGCGCTGGAAGACGTAGAGGTGCTTGGAGTCTCGGCCCAGGTGCGGTACCAGCTGGACACCGGTGGCACCGGTGCCGACGAGCGCGACCTTCTTGTCGTTGAGCTTGTGCAGGTTGCCGTTGGCGTCACCGCCGGTGTACTCGTAGTCCCATCGGGCCGAGTGGAACATGTGGCCCTCGAACTCCTTGAGTCCGGGGATGTTCGGCAGCTTCGGCTTGTTGAAGTTGCCCTGGGCCATGATGACGAACCGCGCACGGATGTCGTCGCCGCGGTTGGTGTGCAGCCGCCAGCGGTTGATCTCCTCGTCCCAGCGCATCGTCTTGACCTGGGTGTGGAAGATCGCGCCGTCGTAGAGTCCGAAGTGCTTACCGATGTTGCGGCAGTGCTCGAGGATCTCGGCGCCGTCGGCGAACTTCTTGCTCGGCATGAAGTTCAACTCTTCGAGCAGCGGGATGTAGCAGTAGGCGTCGTTGTCGCACTGGATGCCGGGGAAGCGGTTCCAGTACCAGACACCGCCGAAATCGCCTGCCATCTCGAGGATGTGCACTTCCTCGACGCCGGACTTCTTCAGATAGGCCCCCGCCAGCAGGCCGGCGATGCCGCCGCCGAGGACGACGACCTCGAGGTCTTCGTTGATCGGGTCGCGCGGCGTCACCGGGGTGTACGGGTCGATCTCGACGAAGTCGGCGAACTCGTCCTTGAGTTCGAGGTACTGCTTGGAGCCCTCGGGCCGCAGGCGCTTGTCGCGCTCGTAGGCGTACTTTTCGCGCAGCGCCTCGATGTCGATCTCATCCGGCACGTCGGTCGGCCCGCAGGGCCGGGTTTCCAGCGCTTCAGTCATTCGTGTCCAGCTCCTGTGGTTCGCCGGTGCCCATGTACTTGGACAGTTGGTAGTGCAGGTTGACGGTGCTGCGTTCGCGGTACGGGTTGGGTTTGGTGCCCGGGAAGCCCAGGGACTTCATCCCCTGCTGCACCGCGGCCATGTTCGAGAAGTCCTGCGGCAGCACCGACAGCCAATTCGGGCTGTCCTGCGGGGTGTACTCCCACTCCGTCCGCGGCTCTTGGCCTTTGGGGAACAGCTCCAGCACCGACACCTCGAAGATGCACTTGTTCGGGTCGTAGCTCGGGTGCGGTCTGGCGCCGTAGCACAGCGCGGTCGTCAAACCCTGGCCGATCTGAAAGTTCGGGAAGATCTGCCACGCGGTGCCGGCCTCGCCGAGGATGTCGGGCGGGATGGTCGGCCAGATGACCCCGCGCGCCTCGTCGTCGCGGCGCGCCGACGCCAGCCAGTGCTCGAGCACCTTGTCCGGCGGGGTGCCTTCGGGCAGTTCGTCGACCAGCCGTTTGGCGGCGTTCACCAGCGTCTCCGTGGTGGTCGCGTTGGTCTGCTCCCAGGTGTACATCTGCATCTCCGCGGTGGAGACGCGGGGGTCGTCGCCGGTGCCCAGCCGGATCTTGGACTTGGTCGCCTCCAGGTCCTTCGGCGCGTCGTAGCCGATGTTGCTGTGCTTGCCCTGCGCCTTGGCCCAGCCGCGGAACTCGCCGAACCTGTTGAACTCCGGATGGGTGGTGAACACGTGGTAGGTCTCGTTGAACGCCTCCAGCGCCACCTTCCAGTTGCAGTCGAAGTACAACCACTTGCGCCACCGGTAGCGCATGTTCTCCAGCCCGAACGGGTCGAGCATCTTGTTGGCCGGGAACAGGTAGTCGGCCAGTGGTTCGGCGTCGGGGTCCATGTTGATGAACAGCCAGCCGCCCCAGGTGTCGACCTGCACGGGCACCAGGTGGGTGTTCTGCGGGGTCAGCGCACCCTTCCAGTCGTCCTGTTCGCGGATGTGCGTGCAGGCACCGTCGAGACCGTAAGTCCAGCCGTGGAATCCACACACGAACGACTTGCGCGCCCGCCCGCACGCGTTCTTGGCGCCTTCGGGGGTGTCGATCAGGCGGCGGCCACGGTGCATGCACACGTTGTGATGCGCTTTGAATTCGTTCGGCCCGGTGCGCACCACGATGATCGAGTCGTCGAGGATGTCGTAGGTCAGGTAACTACCGATCTCGGGGAGTTCCTCGACACGCCCGACCTGCTGCCACACCTTGCGCCACAGCTTGTCCCGCTCGGCCCGCGCATACTTCTCGGACACGTACGCCTCGACGGGGATCGTCATCGGCTCGGCGAGTTCTTCCGGCGCCTGTACTTCGCGGGCTTCGATATCGGTCACGTTGTCAACTCCTTAGAACCGACTGATCTCTGCGCGGAATGCCTCGTCCTTCAAGAACAGCGAGGTGTTGTCGGCGGCGAGGTGCGACCACCGCAGGTTGAGCCCGCCGTCGACGAGCAGCGTCTGACCGGTGATGTAGCTGGACAGATCGGACAGCAGGAACAGGATCGGACCGGCCTGCTCCTCGGGCCGACCCCGGCGGCCCATCGCGATGGCGGCGCGATCCCGGTCGGGGTCGGGTTCGACATACGTTCGCGAAGCGGCGGTTTCGGTGACACCGGGAGCGACGGCGTTGACCCGGATGTTGGCGAGCGCGAGCTCCACCGCCATCGTCCTGGTCATCGCGGCCACCGCGGCTTTGGCTGTGCCGTAGGCGATGTGGAACGGCGCGGTGTTCATGCCGCTGATCGACGAGATCGACACGATCGAGCCCGGGTTGCCGTTCTTGCGGATCTCGCCGGCCACCGCCTGGCTCATGAAGAACGCGGTCTCCAGGTTGGCGGTGAACAGGGCGCGCCAGTCCTCGCGCATCACCCGGGTGGACGGCATCCACGTCGCGGGGTCGGCGCCGCCGGCGACGTTGACCAGTCCGTACAGGTCGCCGTCCAGATCGCGCACCCGGTCGAGCACCGTGGCGATGCCGTCGTCGGTGGACGCGTCCGCGGACACCGGGACGACCGCGAGCCCGGCCTCGACCAGCGGGGTGACGTGCTCGTCGAGGTTCGCCTTCGACCGGCTCACCGCCACCACCGTCGCGCCGGCCTCGGCCGCCATCCGGGTCACGGTGGTGCCGATACCGCCACCTCCCGCCCCCGATACCACCACGATGCGGCCGGCCAGGCTCAACAGCTCGCCCATACCTATTTGTCCGGACAAAATACGGTGCTCTGCATATCGAAGAACACTATTCCGCAGGCCCGATCGGCTAGTCAAGGCCGCATTACCTGCGATTTCTGCCTATTGTCTGGACCAACGTGGCTTGCTAACGTCCGAACCATGACGGAGGCCGTAGTGGATGCCAGATATGTCGCCGACCCCTCGGTCGCGAACGGTTGGCGGTTGGACCGCCTGACCCCGCCCAGTCGACTGTTCGGCGCCAACGGGTTGCGCACCGGTCCCGACGGCCGCGTCTACGTGGCCCAGGTGACCGGCAGCCAGATCAGCGCGCTCGACCTCGCCTCGGGCCGACTCGAGACGATCAGCCCCAAGGGCGGCGACATCGTGGCGCCCGACGACGTCGCGTTCGACAGCGCGGGCAACCTGTATGCCACCGAGGTGATGAACGGCCGGGTCAGTGTGCGCGACGCCGACGGCCGGACCCGCGTGCTGCGCGACGACATGCCGTGCGCCAACGGCATCACGGTGTACCGGGATCGGTTGTTCGTCAACGAATGTCGGGACGGTGGCCGACTGGTGGAACTGGACCGCGCCGACGGGTCGATGCGGGTGCTGCTGGAGGGCCTGCCGTCGCCGAACGCGATGGAGGTGGGCCCGGACGGGCTGCTCTACTACCCGGTGATGACGGCCAACGAGATCTGGCGCATCGATCCCGAAGGGGGTGAGCCGCAGCGGGTCGCCGCCGAACTCGGCGTTCCGGACGCGCTGAAGTTCGACCCCGACGGCAACATCGTCTCCACCCAGGTGGCCACCGGCCAGGTGCTGCGCATCGACCCGAGGACGGGTGAGAAAACCACGCTGGCGCAACTGAATCCCGGCCTGGACAACCTGACGTTCGTCGACGGCAGACTGTTCGCCTCCAACTTCACCGGCGAGATCACCGAGATCCTCGCGGGCGGCGAGACCCGCACGACCCTGCCGGGCGGGCTGAACTGGCCGCTGGATCTGGCGGTGGCCGATGACGGTCGTCTCTACGTCGCCGACGGCACCTACGTGTATGTGCTCGGCCCCGACGGCCCGCAGACCGTGGGCATGTTGTTCACCCCCGGTTATCCCGGGTTCGTGCGCGGACTGGCGCCGGCCGGGTCGGGTGAGTTCATCGTGGCGACGTCGGGCGGCCAGATCGCCCGCTACCGACCCGATGACGGTGAAACCGATTACCTGGCAGACGGATTCGACCAGCTGTACGGCGTCGCCCTCGGGCCTCAGGAGAGCATCGTGTTCGCCGAACTCGGCACCGGCCGGGTACACGCGCTGCGCAACGGCGCGACCGAGGTGCTGGCGTCGGATCTGCGCGATCCGGTGGGGGTGGCGATCGGGCCCGACGGCGCGCCGTTGGTGGCCGAGTCGGGCGCGGGCCGGGTGGTGCGCGTGGCCGGGTCGACGGAGGTCGTCATCGACGGGTTGCACCGGCCGCAGGGCATCGCGGTTGCCGACGGCAGCCTCTACATCGTCGATGCGGGCAGCAAGGAACTGGTGCAGTTCGACCTGGCCGGCGGGCAGCGCACCATACTCGCAAGCGGACTGCCCGTCGGGGCGCCCCCCGGGGTGGAGCCCAAGCCGCTGCTGGGCATGCCGCCGTTCTCCGGCCCGCAGGGGCCGTTCGCCGGGATCGCGGTCGGACCGGATGGCACGCTGTACATCTCGGCCGACGGGGACGGCAGCGTATTAGCGCTGCGACGGGCATGAGCGTTACGTCCAACGACCACCGCTACCTACAGGTGGCGCGCACGCTGCGCAAGGAGATCGTCGACGGCGTCTACCCGGTGGGCTCGCAGCTGCCGACCGAACAGCAGCTGTGCGAGCGGTTCGCGGTCAGCCGCTACACGATCCGCGAGGCGTTGCGCCGGCTGCGCGAGGACAACCTGATCGCGTCGCGGCCGCGCGCCGGCACCCTGGTGGTGCCCCGGCCCGCGACGAACAGCTATGCGCAGGACGTGGTCTCGATCGAGGACCTGGCGGCGTACGCGGCGGGCGCGCAGCTGGCGATCGAGTTCAACGCGATGGTGAACATCGACGACGAGCTCGCCGACCGCACCGGCCTGGCGGTCGGTACCGAGTGGCTGGCGGTGCGAGGCTTCCGGCGGCACAACGCGACCGACGTCCCGGTGTGCGCCACGGAGTACTACATCAACCGCGCGTTCGCCGCGGTCGGGCGTCTGCTGCAACGCCATTCGGGACCGATCTTCCCGTTGATCGAGGACCTGTTCGGGGTCAGCGTTGTCGAGGTCCATCAGGAGATCGCCGCGGTGCCGGTGACCGCGGAACTCGCCAAGGCCCTCGACGTCGATTCCGGCGGCGCCGCGCTCGAGATGCGCCGCACCTACACCACCTCGGACGGGGAGATCGCGCAGGTGACGATCAACACCCACCCGTCGTCGCGGTACCGCCATTCGATGACGTTGCGCCGGATCAAGGGGCAGGCCGGGCAATGAGGGTCGACGAGCAGCGCGCGGCCGACGCCTACCGGCGCGGACTGTGGGTGCACGGGACACTCGCCGATGCGCTGCGCGACGCCGCCCGGGTGACTCCCGAACGAATCCTGGTGGCGGACGGCGATGTTCGGCTCGACTGCGCGACGCTGCACCGGCGGGCGAGCGCGCTCGCGCACGCACTGATGGCGCGGATGCCGGCGGGCGGTGTGGTGTCGTTTCAGCTGCCGAACTGGCATGAGGCCGCCGAGATCTACCTCGGCGCGACGCTGGCCGGCATGGTGGTGAACCCGATCCTGCCGTCGCTGCGGGACCGCGAACTGCAGTTCATCCTCGCCGACGCCGACACCAGGGCGATCTTCATCCCGTCGACCTTCGGCAACCACGACTACGCCGCGATGCTCGAGCGGGTCGCCTCGGCGATGAGCGCCCCACCGGAGGTCGTGGTGGTACGCGGCGACCCAGGCCCGCACACCGCCTATCGGTCGCTGTTCGCCGCCGACGACGCCGGTCCGCTGCCGGTGCTCAACCCCGACAGCGTACGAATGATCATGTACACCTCCGGCACCACTGGGCGTCCGAAAGGGGTGCTGCACACCCATAATTCGATCCATGCGCTGATCCGCCAGCTCGGCGAGCATTGGCGGGTCGACGACGGCGACCGGTTCCTGGTGCCGTCCCCGATCGCGCACATCGGCGGGTCCATCTACGCATTCGAATGCCCGCTGCTGCTCGGCACCACCGCGGTGCTGATGGAGAAGTGGGACCCCGACCGCGCCGTCGAGTTGATGCGCGCCGAGCGCACCACCCACATGGCGGGGGCGACACCGTTCTTGGAGGGCCTGCTGGCCGCGGCGGCACGGGCCGGCACCCGGTTGCCCGACCTCAAGGTGTTCATCTGCGGCGGAGCGTCCGTGCCGCCGTCACTGATCCGCAGGGCCGCCGATTATTTCGCCAACGCGGCGGTCTCGCGCGTGTACGGGTCGACGGAGGTGCCGGTCACCACGGTGGGATCGTTGGCCGACGTCGATCACGCCGCCGACACCGACGGCCGCGCGGGTATCGCCGAGATCAAGATCGTCGACGGCGAGATCCGGGCCAGGGGAGCGCAGATGCTGGTGGGCTACACCCATCCCGAGGACGAGACGGCGGCGTTCGACGACGAGGGCTACTACCGCACCGGAGATCTGGGCCAGTGGGTCGACGACGAGTATCTGGTGGTGACCGGCCGTGCCAAGGACATCATCATCCGCAACGGCGAGAACATCTCGCCGAAGGAAGTCGAGGACATCCTGATCGGACATCCCGGCATCGCTCAGATCGCGATCGTCGGCGTCCCCGACGATCGCACCGGTGAGCGGGCCTGTGCCGTGATCGTGCCTACCGAGCGTGGCGCCCCCGACCTCGCCGAGCTCAGCGACCTGCTGGTCCGCGAGGGCGTGGCCAAGTTCAAAATTCCCGAACAGCTGGTGGTTTGGGACTCGCTGCCGAAGAACGACGCGGGCAAGATCCTCAAGCACCAGATCCGACAGACACTGACGAAGGTGGACTGACATGCAGGTAGCGATCGTCACGGGTGCGAGCAGCGGCATCGGTTTCGGCTGTGCGACCAAGCTCGCCGAGGCGGGCATGGCGGTGCTGGGCACCGGACGCGACGAGGCCAGGCTCGCCAAGCTGGCCGAGGCGATCGGCGACCCGGACCGGGCCGCGACGCTGGCGGTCGACCTGACCGCCGACGACGCCCCCCGCCGAATCGTCGACACCGCCCTCGAGCGCTGGGGCCGCATCGACTTCCTGATCAACAACGCCGGCGTCGGTAGCCCGAAACCGCTGCACGAGACCGATGACGAATCACTGGACTACTTCCTGGGACTGATGCTGCGGGCGCCGTTCCGGCTGGCGCGCGAGGCGATCGCGCACATGAAGTCGGGGTCGGCGATCATCAATGTGACGTCGACGTTCGCCGTCGTCGGTGGGCTGCGTGGCGGCGCGTACTCCGCGGCGAAGGGCGGCCTGACGTCTCTAACTCAGCACATCGCGTGCCAGTACGGGCCGCAGGGCATCCGATGCAACGCCGTCGCCCCGGGGGTCACCCTGACCCCGATGGTGGCCACCCGCCTGGAGGATTCGCGGTTCCGCAAGATCAACACCGAGATGACGCCGTACCCGCGCCTGGGTGAGGTCGACGATGTCGCCAGCACGGTGGCGTTCCTGTGCTCAGACGGGGCGGCCTTCATCAACGGGCAGACGATTGTGGTGGACGGCGGCTGGAGTTCGACCAAGTACCTGTCGGACTTCGCGCTGAACTCGGAATGGGTTGAGAAGTGAACCTTTTCGCGCTGCTCGACCAGGCGGCCGCCCGGCACGGCGACCGCGGCGCGGTGTTTTCCGGCGAGCAGCAACTGCACACCTGGTCGGCGCTGCGGGAGCGGGCGCTGCGACTGGCCGCCACGCTGGACGGTCCCGGCCAGCGCATCGCGATCGCCAGCGAGAACCGCCCGGAGATCGTCGAGCTGATGTTCGCCACCTGGGCCGCCGAGTGCACGGTGGTACCGATCAACTACAAGCTGCACCCGCGTGAGATGCTGCAGATCATCGAGGACTCCGGTGCCGCGCGGGTGTTCGCGTCACCGAAGATCGGCAAGGAACTGGTCGATATCACGGGCATTCCTGTCGAAACCGTTGATTCGCAGGGTTATTCGGCGCGGCTGACCGCGGCACCCGCTGACGTGCCCACGGTCACCGACCCCGCGACGCTGGCATGGCTGTTCTACACCAGCGGCACCACCGGGCGCTCCAAGGGCGCCATGCTGTCGCACCGCAACCTGATGGCGATGACGGTCGCCCACCTCGCCGACTTCGACTCCCCCGACCACAACTGCAGCCTGGTGCACGGGGCCCCGATGTCGCACGGATCGGGCCTGTACATCCCGCCGTACGTGATGCGCGCTGCGCGCCAGGTGATTCCGGCGTCGGGAGCGTTCGATCCCGACGAGTTTCTCGACCTGTGCGAGCACCACCCCGGCTGCAGCGCGTTTCTGGCGCCGACGATGGTGCAGCGGCTGGTGGCCACCGGTCGCCCCAAGCCGCGCAACCTAAAGACCGTCGTCTACGGCGGCGGCCCGATGTATGTGCACAGCCTGAAGAAGGCGATGGAGGCGTTCGGACCGATCTTCGTGCAGCTGTACGGGCAGGGCGAGGCGCCGATGACGATCACCGGGCTGCGTCGCGCCGACCACGTCTGCGGGGACGACTGGGCCGACGACGCGATCCTGGGTTCGGTCGGATACGCACGGTCGGGCGTCGACGTCGCGGTCCTGCGCGAGGACGGCACCCCCGCGGCGATCGGCGAGATCGGCGAGATCGTGTGCCGCGGCGACGTGGTGATGTCCGGCTACTGGAATAACCCCGACGCGACGGCGCAGACCCTGCAGGACGGCTGGCTGCGCACCGGCGACATGGGGTCGTTCGACGAGCGCGGCTTCCTCACGCTGCGCGACCGGTCGAAGGACGTGGTGATCAGCGGGGGCAGCAACATCTACCCGCGCGAGGTGGAGGAGGCACTGCTCGAGCATCCGGGCGTCGAAGAGGCCGGCGTCGTCGGCGCGCCCGACGAGGAGTGGGGCGAGATCGTGGTCGCGTTCATCGTCGGCTCGGCCACCCCGGAGGAACTCGACGCGCATCTGCTCGACCGGATCGCGCGGTTCAAGCGACCGAAGCGCTACGAGTACATCGACGAGCTGCCGAAGAACAGCTATGGCAAGGTGCTCAAACGCGCGCTACGCGAGCGTCTTTCCTAGCCTTCCTCGAGCGTCACCACATCAGGCCGCGGACCATCTCGGCGGGCGGGATGTCCTCGAGCGCAACGATTCCCGCTGGGGCCCGACACACCCAGTCGATGACGTTGACCACGCGGGCAGCGGTGGACAGGCAGCCGGCCTCGGTGACGTCGAGCGTCGGATGTGACAGCAGAGTGTCCACCTCGATGCGCGGCTCGCCCTCGACGATCACCTTGTGCACGCCGCTGTGCCCGTCGGGCGGGTACTCCCAGTCCGGCGCGGCGGACGGGGTCAGCCGGGTGGTGTGTTCGACGGTGATGACGGGTTCACCGCCGCGCACGCCCTCGGCGGCGAACCGCACGCCGGCCAGCCCGCCCGGTTCGACGGTCATCATCCGGCACTCGATGCGCTTGTCGGTGTACCAGGGCTCGTAGCGGTCGCGCACCTCGTCGAGTTGGACGCCGAGATGACGCGCGAGGTTGCGCACCAGCCCACCGAACATCGTGGTGACGACGCCAGGCTGGAACGCCAGCGGCCGATCGTCGCCCTCCTTCAAACCGAAACCCATGGCGGTGCCGGTGTATTCGTAGTCGTCGTAGTTGCCGTAGTCGAAGACCTCTTTCACGGTCAGTGACGTGACCCGCGCCGACAGGCTCAGCGCCGCCAGCGCGGCCGTGTCGGCGGAGTACCCGGGGTCGATACCGTTGACGTAGAGCGAGGAGTTGCCGGCCTTGCACGCCTGCTCGAGCGGATCGCGCAGCCAATCGTCGATCTGATGCGGGGTCACCAGCCACACCATCGAGGTGCCGACGACGTTGATACCGGCGGCGAGGAACTTCGCCATCTGCTCGAGCGCCTCCATCGGCCGCGTCTCGCCGAGCGCGGTGTATACGACGCAATCGGGCTTCAGCGCGATCAGCGCGTCGATGTCGTCGGTGGCGATCACGCCGGTCGGTTCGGTCAACCCGCACAACTCCGCGGCGTCGCGCCCGATCTTCTCCTGGCTCGCGGCATGCACGCCGACGAGTTCGAGATCCGGACGCCCGATGAGGGCCCGCAACGAATGCTGTCCGACGTTACCGGTGGAGAACTGGACTACTCTGCGCATGTCGGTCCGTCCTGTGCGTTGCAGTGCGTCAGCTGACTGACTGCAGTCAACCATATGTGTCAAGACCGCCGCGGTGTTGCTATCGTCGCATCATGGCGGTGGTCGACAAACCCTCAGCGCGCGAGGCGAAACGGCTACAGACGCGGGAACGATTGATGGGTGCGGCCATCGCCGAGTTCAAGCGTGCGGGCGTCAACGACGCCGACGTCGGGGCGATCGTCGCCGCCGCCGGCGTCGCGCACGGCACGTTCTTCTTCCACTTCCCCACCAAGCAACACGTGCTGCTCGAACTCGAACGACGCGAGGAGGAACGCATCGCCAAGCAGTTGGCCCGCTATACCGCCAAGACCTCCGACCTGGCGGCGATCCTCAAGGAGGCGGTGCGGCTGGTGCTCGGGCTCGAGCGCCGCCTCGGGGTCGTGCTGTTCAAGGACTTTCTGGCCCTTCACTTCTCACAGACCCGACCGACCGATGAGAGTGCTGAACACCCGGTCATCGTCGAGGTCGCGCGCCAGATCGAGCGCGCCAAGAACGACGGTCGGGTCGCCGCGGACGTGAACCCGCTCAACAGTGCGGTGTTCTTCCTGCTCGGGCTGTACGCGCTGCTGACCACCACGCACAAGTGGCCGACCCAGCCGTCGATGATCGACGACTACGTCACCAGGACGCTGCGCGGCATCGAAGCTCATTAGTGGTTGACTAGAGTCAGTTTCGCTGCGAAGCTCAGGGCCACGGAACCCCGAGGAGGAGCGGTGAACTCTCCCACGTTGACGGCCACCGGCAGCGGCCTCGACGAACACATGGAGCGGTCTCGCCAGGCACAACGCCAGGCCGACAAGTGGCTGATCTCCGGCAGCCTGCTGATCGGCACCGCCGCGCTCGGCGTCTTCGGTCTGCCGCTGTTCCTGCGCGGCGTGTGGCTGCTGCGCAAGGCGCAGCGCGAGGGCCTGAGCGTTCGCCCGATGCTGGTGACACTGCTGGGTTACCTGGTCATCATCGACGCGGCGATCAACACCGTCGGGTGGGCGCTCGACCTCGTCGCCAACCATACGATCCTGGCCCGAATCCTGTTGAACGGCTGGGGCGCGATGTTCGACGCCGGCTACTTTTGGCACTACAACGAGTTGTGGCTGGGCGGTGCCGCCGGACCTGCTGAGAAGGCCATGGAAGTCGGCATGATCCTCACCGTCTTCACCATGCGCATCGCGGCGGCGATCGGCTTTTTGCAGATGAAGCGCTGGGGCCACCAGTGGATGGTCATCACCTGCTGGATGGGCGTGCTGATCTGGTGCCTCTATGTATTCAACATGACCATGTACGCCGACGTCCGCTACGCCGGAGTGATCCTGCCGGTGGTCGGCTGGTGGCTCTACGACATCTTCTACATCACCCCGTTCCTGGCCATCCCCTACCTGCACTCGGTCAATCGCGAGATCTTCAGCGACTGACTCAACTCATTGACTTTAGTCAGTTGCTGGACTAGAAAAGGCACACCATGACGTCACAGGTCACGCCGTCGGCGCGGGAGGCGCGGCGACGGCAGACGCGCGAACGGATACTCGGCGCCGCCGTCGCCGAGTTCAAACGCGCGGGGATGGCCGGCGCGGACGTCAACGCGATCGCGGCCGCGGCGGGCGTAGCCCACGGCACGTTCTTCTTCCACTTCCCCAGCAAGGAACATGTGCTCTTCGAGGTGGAACGCCGGGAGGAGGCCCGCATCGCGGCCGAGTTCGCCCGCTTCCTGCAGGAGCGGCGCGACCTGCCGACCGTGCTCGCCGCCGTCGTCGACCTGGTGACGGCGCTCGAACAACGCTTCGGCCCTGTGCTTTTCAAAGAGATTCTGGCCCTGCACTTCTCGCCGACGCGCCCGCACCGCGACGACTGGACCGACCATCCGGTGATCGTCCTGTTGGTCCGCGAGATCGAGCGGGCGCGCGGCGACGGGGGCATCCATCCGGAGGTGGACGCCTTCTACAGCGCCACGTTCTTCCTCCTGGGCGTCTACGGCGTGCTCACCACCACCGACGATCCCGTGACTCGCGACGCGATGCTCACCGAGCTGGTGGCCAGCGCCGTGCGTGGGCTGGAAGTGCGATGACTGAAAGACCACCGAGGAGGAGGGCCTGAAATGGTGGGTTGGATCTGGGAGATCCTGCGCTATGTCGCAGCGTGGGGCGGTGTCGGGCTGATCATCTGGTTCTGGTATTGGATGTTCAGCAACATCGGAACGTTCTGACCGATGACCGAGCTGTCGGACTCGCACGCGATGGCGCTGGAGCGCAGTTGCTCCGTGACCGCCGTCGCGCTGAGTGGGCAGCGCCGCCAGGGCGTGCGGCTGGTGACCGGCGAGCATCGGGCCTTCGGCCTGAGCGGGTCGCTGGACCACGTCAACGTGCCGTATCCGCCGCATCGTGACTGGACCCGCAGGACCTTGACATGCGGGGTGGCACTGCAGTGTTCACCGTCGAAGGACCGGGTTGTCGAGTACCGCCTCAACGAGCTGACCTCGCGCGAGCTACGGGCGCTGACACTTGTCGAGGCCGGCGTGGCGTTGGGCTGGATCGCGTCGACCTGGCCCGGTCTGGTTCCCGAACTGCGCCGGGTGCTGCCCGGTATCGAGGTGCTGCCGGACGATCTGGCGGCCGACGCCATGCTCGCCCGCGCCGTCGAAATGGCCCGCGGACGTGAACCACTCAACGTCGACCCGCTGCTGGGTCGGCTACCGATCGCGTACACCATGCCGCAGGGGCTGACCGACAAACTGCGCCGCAGCTTCGGCCGAATGCCTTGGACCACAACGCAGAAGCGGCTGCCGCGGCCGTACTCGGTGCCTGTCGGCGGCGACGGCGGCGTGCGTAACCCGAACCTGCCGCCGCCCAGCAGGCCGCAGGACAACGACCTCGACATCACCCCCGAACACCGGCCCGGCATCCCGTACCCGGAGTGGAACGACTGGACCAAGAGCTTCATGCCCGACCACGTCGCGGTGCTGGAACGCCCCTACCCCAGCTCAGCTCGCCGTCCCGGCGCGGTGTCGCCCGACCTGCGCAAGTGGTTCGAGGAGCACACCCACCGCGCGATGCGCAACCGCCTCGAGGACGGTTCGGACCTCGACGTCGACCAGTACGTGAGCCACTACATCGACCTGCGGACCGGAGAGGCCGTCGAGCCGCGCATCTTTCGCGAGCTGCTGCCCACCAGCCGCGATGTCACCACCGCGCTGCTGCTCGACGGCAGTTCGTCGCTCGGGGTGCACGGTGGGCGGATCTTCAAGCTGGAGTTGGCCTGTGCCGACGCGCTGTCGCGGGCGATGACGATGGCCCGGGAGCGGCACGGCATCTTCGTGTTCACCGGCAACACCCGCCACCGCGTCGAGGTGACCTGCCTGAAGGACTTCGAGGAGCGCCGGTTCGTGCCGCCCAGCAAGCTCGGGCTGTCGGCAGGCGGGTACACCCGGCTCGGTGCGCCGCTGCGCCACCTCACCAGCCGCCTGCTCGCCCAGCCCTCGGAACGCCGACTGCTCATCGTGATCGGCGACGGGCTGATCTCCGATGAGGGTTACGAGGGCCGCTACGCCTGGGCCGACGCCGCACACGCCGTCGAGGAGGCCAACGACGCGGGGGTCTCGATCTACTACGTCGGCGTCGGGCCCACCCGCGTCGACCCGCTGCCCGAGGTGTTCGGACCCCGCCGCTCACAACGCATTCGGCGGGTCGAGGAGCTGCCGCGGGTACTGGCCCATGTGCACCGGGAGCTGGTCGCCGCATGACCGCGAGGAAACCGAGGGGATATGACCGCTGAGAACTACTACTCGAACGGCAACGAGGTCCAGCTGTTCGAACAGGCCTACCGGCGCAAGCTGCCGGTGATGCTGACCGGGCCCACCGGGTGCGGCAAGACGCGACTCGTCGAGCACATGGGGCTACTGCTGCGCCGGCCCGTTGTCACGATCAGCTGCCACGACGATCTGACCAGCTCCGATCTCGTCGGCCGGTTCATGGTCACCGGCGGCGACGTGGTGTGGACCGACGGCCCGCTCACCCGCGCGGTGAAGGCCGGCGCGATCTGCTACCTCGACGAGGTCGTCGAGGCGCGCCACGACTCATTGGCCATCCTGCACTCGCTGACCGACCACCGCCGCTCGCTGTACCTCGACCGTGCGGGCGAAGTCGTCGAAGCACCAGACGAATTCATGCTCGTCTGCTCCTACAACCCCGCCTACCGCAGCTCGCTCAAGGAGCTCAAGCCGTCGTTCCGGCAGCGGTTTGTCACCCTGCCCATGCACTATCTGCCACCCGACCGGGAGGCCGAAGTGATCGTCGCCGAGGCCGGCATCGATCTGACCGTCGCCAAGCGCCTGGTGCAGTGCGCCACCGCGATCCGCACCGCCGACGAGGCGTTCCACTTCGAGCCCCCGTCCACCCGGGTGCTCGTCACCGCCGCTCAGCTGATCGCCGCCGGCGCAACGGAACTGGAGGCCGCCGAGGCCTGCATCCTCGCGCCGCTGTCGTCCGACGGCGCCATCACAGACGGGCTGCGCGAAGTAGCCGCGGCCACCCTGGCCCCCGCCGACTCCACACCACACTAGGAGGTCTCGCATGGACGAGAAGGAGAGAAAGCGCAAGCGAGCGCTGATCGTGCTGCAGTTCGTGATCTACGGCTACCTGCTGGCGATGTTCCTGATCCAGCTCTACATGTCGTTCGAACGGGGCTGGTGGTCACTGTGAGTGCGCCGAGCAAGGCGGCTTCAGGAGCCGCATCGCCGGTGGGCCTCGAGGAACACGACGAACAGTCGCGGCTGGCCCAGCGGCGGGCCGACAAGTGGATGATCGTCGGTGCGGCGCTGATGGGCATGTGGGCGCCGGGGCTGATCGGGTTTCCGATCTTCATGCGTGGGGTGTGGTTGCAGCGCCAGGCCGCACGCGCGGGGCTGTCGGTCAGGCCGATGATCATCACGCTCATCGGCTATCTCGTGATGATCGACGGCATGCTCAACACGTTCGGCTGGGCCCTGGACCTGGTCGGCAATCACACCCTGATCAACCGGGTGCTGATGATCGGCTGGGGCGGTATGTTCGATGCCGGCTACTTCTGGCACTACAACGAACTCTGGATAGGCGGCGCCGCCGGGCCGGGTGAGAAGGCCATGGAAGTCGGCATGATCCTGACCGTCTTCGCGATGCGTATCGCGGCGGCGATCGGCTTTTTGCAGATGAAGCGCTGGGGCCACCAGTGGATGATCGTCACCTGCTGGATGGGCGTGCTGATCTGGTGCCTCTACGTGTTCAACATGACCATGTACGCCGACGTCCGATTCGCCGGGGTGGTCGTCCCGGTCATCGGCTGGTGGCTCTACGACATCTTCTACATCACGCCGTTCCTGGCCATCCCGTACCTGCACACCGTCAACCGCGAAATCTTCTCCGACTGAACAGGAGCCGATCATGAGCACAGCCACCAAGGAGAAGGACCCGGCCGCCGAGGACCTGCCGCCCGGCACCACGCCCTACTACGCCAACATGCACAAGTGGATCAAGCGCGCCGTGCTGGTCTGCCTGGTCGCCCTCGTCATCGAGGGCGCGTTCACCCTGCCGTTCATGGCGGTGTGGTACGGCTATCCGACGCTGAGCCTCACCGAGATCTGCAGTGAACTGCTCAAGGTGCGCTACTCCGACGACACGCTGGAGTGCAAGGTGCCCTATCCCCCGTTCGGCCCGCCGGAGGGCGCCGAGGGCAAGGACACCGCCCGCGACGAGTGGGGCATCCAGCCGGTGCCGGGATACGACCGGATCGGCTTCCGCGAACTGGTGCGCATCCACGAGGAGCGCGAGGCGCGCCAGGCCGCTGAGCAGCAGCGGGCGGCCACCCCATGACGCAGAAGACGGCCCAGGAGCACGCACAGAACTGGGACCTGCGCCACGAGGACTTCAACGACAACGATTTCCTCTACGAGGTCTACCGGATCATGCGGCGCAACGGCCCGTTCGTACACACCGATGACCCGTTCCTGAGCCGGCCCGGTGGCGCGTGGGTGGCGGTGCGATACGACGAGTGCTACCAGATTCTTCAAGACTGGCAGCACTTCTCGAGCAAGATGCCAGAGGAGGCCGCCGAACAACTCGGTGTCGAACTGGTCATCACGCTGGATCCGCCGCGCCAGCAGAAGTTCCGCAAGGTGCTCAACCCGTACTTCTCGCCGGCACGGATGAAGGCGCTGCGCCCCCATATCCAGGACGAGACCGACCGACTGATCGATGAGTTCATCGAACGCGGTGCAGGCGACCTCGCTCAGGTCGCGTGGCGCCAGCCGGGCATCGTGTTCTTCAAGTACCTGCTCGGGATGCCGACCGACGACGTCCCGCTGTGTATCGAGCTGACCGAGACCGCTCTCAACGGTGACACCGAGGAAGTCCGGATGACCGGCTGGGGCGGGCTGTACCAGCACGTGAGCGACGCGGTCACGGCACGGAAGAACGAGCCCGCGCGCGACGACATGATCGACGTGCTGCTCAATGCCGAGATCGACGGCGAGAAGCTGGCCGACATCGAAATCATCGGCAATCTCATGCTGCTGGTACAGGCGGGACTGGAGACCACGGCCAGCGCGATGTCCTTCGCGTTCCACTATCTGGCGACGCACCCCGCCGAACGCGACCGGTTGCGCGGCGATCCCGAGTTGATCCCGCGTGCCGTCGAGGAGTTCATCCGGTACGCGGGGTCGATACACGGCATCCCGCGATTGGTGTCGAGCGAGGTGACGCTGAGCGGACAGCGGTTCTGCCCCGGTGAGTCGGTGGTCGTCAACTACGCCAGCGCGAACCGCGACGAGAATGTGTTCCCCGACGCCGATCGATGCGTCCTTGATCGGCGGGAGAACCGTCATTTGGGGTTCGGCGCGGGCGTGCACCGCTGCCTCGGCTCCAACCTGGCGCGTCTGGAGTTTCAGGTCGGTGTCGAGCAGGTGCTGACCCGGATGCCCGATGTCAGCCTCGCACCCGGCGCGGTCGCCGATTTCCACGGCAACTCGGTGACCCGCGGATTCCGCGACATCCCCGTGGTGTTCAATCCCGGAGAGCGGTCCGCGGCATGACGTATCGCGTCATCCAGTGGATGACCGGCGACGTCGGTCAGGTCGGTGTCCGGCACTTCGCCGAGAACCCCACCTACGAACTGGTTGCGGTGCTGGTCCACAACAAGGACAAGGTCGGCAAGGATGCGGGCGAGATCGCCGGCATCGCGCCGACCGGGGTGATCGCGACCGACGACCTCGAGGCCGTGATCGCGATGGACGCCGACTGCGTGTTCTACACCCCGGTGATCATGGACACCGACACCGTCTGTCGACTGCTGCGCTCCGGCAAGAACGTCGTGACGACAAGTGGTTTCTTCTATCCGACACCGGATTTCGCCGCCGACGGTGAGAAGATCCGTGCCGCCTGCACCGACGGCGGCACCTCGTTCCATGCCGGTGACATCCATCCCGGCTACGCGGGTGACATCCTGCCACTGACGCTGGCCCCGGGTGATGAACCGGATCGGTCAGATCACGGTCTATGAGGTCGTCAACGTGCTAACCGACGCACCGCAGGATCACATCGACTGGCTTGGTTTCGGCAAGGATCCCGACCGGTTCCGCTCCGAGCCGACTCTACTGGGTCTGGGCGTGCCGTTCTTCGCGCAGTCGATGTACATGGTCGCCGACGGCCTCGGCGTCACCATCGACAAGGTGACCGCCGCCGACGTCAAGGTGGCCGTCGCCACCGCGGACATCCCGCACGACGACGGCGCGATACCCTGCGGCACGGTGGCGGCCCAGCACCACGAGTGGACGGCCTGGGTCGACGGCGACCCGCTGATCGTCTATCACGCAATCTATCTGATCGGCAACGACATCGAACCGGCGTGGGAGTGGGGTAAGACCCGGTACCGCATTGCGATCGACGGTGATCCGCCGACCGAGCTCACGCTCGAGGGGGTGGACCCGCCGGGCGGCACGATGAGGCACTCGGGCTACGACTGGACGGCGATGGGCGCCATCAACGCCATCCCCGCCGTGTGCGACGCTCCGCCCGGCTGGGTGACTCACCTCGACCTCGGCCTCGTCCGGCCCCGTGGATTGGTACGCAAATGACAAAACCACAGCTTCACCACGTCGTCTTCGCCGTCGCACCCGAGCGCCACGACGCGGTGGCCCAGATGTTCACCGAACTCGGATTCGCCCTCCAGCCGGCCGAACTCGGCGAGCTGGGGCTGCGCATCAACCTCGATTGGGACGGGGGCATCGAGCTGATCAGCCCCATCGCCGGGTCCACCGCCGAGGTCGCCGGCCTGGTCCGGGACTTCCTGGACCACAGGGGCGACGGCATCTACACCGTGGTGCTCAAGGTTCCGGGTGCACCGGCGGCGCAGGCCATCACGGAGCGCTACGGGGCTACCGTCCGGTACCGGCAACGGCTCGAGGGTGAGGGCACACATCTTGAGGAGGTGGATCTGTCGGTGTTCGATCTTCCGCTGACCCTGCTGGACACGAGCCTGTCATGACCGTCGATTCGGCCAAACCAAGCGTCTTTGAGGCGGGGCTGCCGACGCTGACCTACGACGTCACCGACCCGCCTCAGCAGATCTACCCGCAGTTCCGCGCCGCCCAGGAGGTCGCCCCGGTCGCGCTGGGCCCAATTGGGCCCGAGGTACTTTCGTATGAGCTGGCCCGCACGGTGCTGCGTGATCCGCGGTTCGTGGTGCCCGCGGGCATCCACTTGTCGGCGCACGGCATCACGTCGGGCGAGCTCTGGGATCGGGTGACCCACAGCATCCTCAACATGGAGGGCGAGGAGCATCGCAGGCTGCGCGGCCTGGTGTCGCGGGCGTTCACGCCGAGGGCGACGCAGCGGATGCACGACACCATCCACGAGGTGATCAACGAACTCATCGACGGCGTCATCGATTCGGGCCGTTGCGAGTTCGTTGCCGACATCGCGCGCCCCTACCCGATCCCGGTCATCTGCGCGTTGTTCGGCGCACCGCGCGAGGACTGGCAGCTCTTCTCCCGGTGGGCCGAGGACATCTTCAAGATCGTCAGCTTCGACTGCGACCTGGCCAAGGAGGAACCCGTCGTCCTGCGGGCCTGGGACGAGTTCGACGAATACCTCGACGGGATGATCGCCGCGCGACGCCGGCACTTGACCGACGACCTGGTCTCCGAGCTGATCCGGATCGAGGACGACGGCGACCGCCTCAACGCGAGCGAGCTGCGACTGCTGGCGTTCTCCATCCTGATCGCCGGGACCGACACCACCCGTACCCAGCTGGCGGCGTCGATGCAGGTGCTTTGCAAACACCCGGAACAGCTGGCGTTGCTTCGCGACCAGCCCGACCTGGCGATGCGTGCCGTCGAGGAGACCATGCGGCATTCGCCATCGATGTGCAGCACCGTGCGCAGTGTCACCGAGGATGTGACGGTCGGTGAATACACATTCCCGGCAGGCACATTCATCATCGTCAACACCTATGCCGCCAACCGCGACAACACCGTCTACGACGACCCGACCCGCTTCGACATCACCCGCAAGGAACCACCGCCCATCCTCACGTTCGGCGGCGGGGTGCACTACTGCCTGGGCGCCAACCTGGCACGGCTGGAACTCGCGGAGGCGCTGAAGATTCTGTCGCGGCGCCTGCGCAACCCGCGCTGCGTCGGCACCGTGCCGTGGCGGCCGCTGTTGGGCCTGAGCGGACCGACCAGCCTGCCCATCGAATTCGACAGCACGAAGGACTGATCATGCTCAAGGACCGCAAGATTCTGATCACGGGTGCGACCGGTCAGATCGCCGGTCCGATCGCGGAGAACTTCGCGAAAGACAACGAAGTGTGGTGCGCGGCGCGCTTCAGCGACCCCGGCCGCAAGAAGCAACTCGAGGACCTGGGAATCAAGACCTGCGTCTGGGATATGGACGCGGGCGACACCTCCGCCCTGCCCGACGACTTCACCCACGCCGTGCACTCGGCACTGCATGTCAGCCCGGACTACGACGCCGCCATCACCCACAACACCGAAGCGGTGGCGTTGCTCATGGCGCACTGCCGCAAAGCCGAGGCGTTCCTGCATGTTTCGAGCACGTGCGTGTACAAGAAGCATGAGGATCACCCGAATCACCTGTACGCGGAGACCGATCCCCTCGGCGGCGTGGCGAGCTACGCCGAGGTCTATCCGGTGATCAAGCTGACCTCCGAGGGCGCCGTGCGTGCGGCCGCCCGGATGCTCGGCCTGCCGACGACCATCGCGCGGATGAATGTCGGATACAGCTGGACCGGACACGGCGGCTTGCCGGTGATGCAGTACCTCACCATGAAGGACGGTAATCCGTGGCCGGTTCCGATCGGATACAACAATGCGAGTTCCCCGATCGGCGGCCAGGACATCGCGGCCCAGGCTCACCTCCTGCTGGAGGTCGCCTCGGTGCCGGCCACGATCGTCAACTGGGCCGGCGACGACGTGGTGACGGATCGGGAGATGGGTGAGTATGTCGCCGAGCTCACCGGCATCACCGCGAATTTCGTGGAGAGCCCGGTCAGCTTCGATTCGTTTCCGGCGGACAACACCCGCCGCGAAAGCCTTATCGGGAAATGCTCGGTTCATTGGAAGGACGGCGTGCGTGACACATTCGAACGGCTCGGCATCATCTGAGGCGGCGTATCGATGACCGACACGGTTTCCGAGGCACCCCCGGCCCGCGAAGTCATCCCGCTGCGCGAGCGCAAGGGCGACATCTTTCTGTGGGTCTTCTTCTTAGTCAACGTCGTCTTCGTGACGTACCAGGCCGACATCGAGCAACTGGTCATCCGCGACCCGGACAACTTCAGCTATCCGATCTGGCCGCCGCCCTACATGATCGACTTCCTGCACTGGTATTTCGCGAACTACGACCCGCTGCTTTACGAGCGGCCGGTGTGGTACACCACAATCGTCGCGATCGACCAGCTCTTCTACGGCCCCTTCTACATCGCCGCGCTGTACGCGTACTGGAAGGGCAAGGAGTGGATCCGCAACTGGTCGATCATCTGGGCATCGGTGATGCTCGCCACCGTCACCGTGATCCTCGGCGAGGAGATCGCCGGTCCGTACGCGAGTGACCACCTGGCGCTGGTGTTCGCGACGAACGCAGGGTGGTTGATCGTGCCCGTCTGGGTGATCATCCGGATGTGGAAAGAGCATCCGTTCACCCGGCCGGTAGCGGGAGCCCGTTAGCCATGGCCAAGTTCGCCGACCGCTATGGCCCGTGGGCGGTGGTCGCGGGCGCATCGGAGGGGCTGGGCGAGGCGTTCGCGCGGGAGTGCGCCGTGCGCGGCTTGAACGTCGTGCTGATCGCGCGCCGAGTCGAGCTGGCACAGCGTCTCGCCGACGAGATCGCCGCCGCCAACGGCGTGCAGACCCGGGTGCTGCGCGCCGATCTGGCCGACCGGGCCGACCTCGATCGCATTCTCATCGAACTCGCCGATCTCGACGTCGGCCTGCTCATCTACAACGCCGCGTTCTCGGTCGTCGGGCCGTTCTTCAACTTCGACATCGACACCCATCTCAAGGAGATCGACGTCAACGTGCGCGGACCGCTCGTGCTCGCGCACGGCTTCGGCGAGCGGCTGCGGGCGCGTGGCCGCGGCGGCATCATCCTGCTGTCCTCGATGGGCGCGTTGCAGGGCATGGTCCGGGTCGCCAACTACTCGGCGACCAAGGCGTACAACCTGGTGCTGGGCGAGGGGCTCTGGGCCGAACTTCGCGACGAGGGTGTCGACGTGCTGGTCAGCTGCGCCGGCGCCACGCGCACCCCGAACTACCTGGCCTCCGAACCCGACGACGCCAAGGTGCCGGTGCAGGAACCCGAGCAGGTCGCCGAGGAGACGCTGAACGCGCTCGGCAGGAAGCCGACCGTGTTCCCCGCGCCGGTACTGCGCTTCACGCACTTCGTGTTCCGCCACCTGACGGGCCGCAAGGCAGCAGTGCGGATGATGGCGTACGCCAGCAATCGGACCTATCGGGAGCAGGACAGTTACCACACCGGGGATCGGAAGTGACTTACAAGATCGACCCCGATGTCCTGCACAAGGTGGCCAAGCAGGTCGTCGGCCTACCCGTCGACGAAATACTCAGTCGCACAGTCGAACTGCTCGCCGACGAATACCCCGACCTGATCTCGCCGACTCCGGGCCGCTGGGTGGGCAGTCGAGCGGGCGGCATCCTCGGCAAGGTCCGCTTTCTGTATTTCAGCGCGCGCGAGTACATCGTGATATTCGGGTCTCCGACCGGGACGCAGGGCTTCTCCGGCCGCTACCAGCGTGTCGAGGTGCACAAGTTCCTGCTGGCGGGCCGCATCGACTCCTACGACATCGAGTCCGACGACACCACTGCGACCACTCTGCTGCCCGGCGAGCACGCCTGTATGGAGAAGGGCCAGGCCCGCGGACTGACCATCCACCCAGGTTCGTGGCACCTCGAGTACGGCCGCGGTGCGGTGGTCACCACGCTGCCGTTCGCGATGGTGGACACCCTGCTGGTGTCGCTGGAAGTCGAGTCGGTGCGCCGGTCGGCCGTGGAATTCGCCAGGCTCATCGGGCGTCGGCGACGCCGCTGAGACTCGGACGGTCGCGTCACCGACTGACCCGCTCCGGCGGAATACTTGCACGAGCAAATAAATTGGAGTAGTCGTCTACCTACTCGATTCCCGCTGCCTGTGCATATGCTCCGCTTGAGCCTAAACAGCTAACTGCGCGATGGGTGCGTGCTGATGAGCGGAGGTGCACCGATGGGTTACGGCAGGCATATCGGACGGGTAGGTGCGCTGGCGGTGGCGCTCGGCGTAGGAGTCGCAGTGGCAACGACTCCGGGAGTGTCGCTGGCCGATCCGGAGACCGCGTCGAGTGCGAGCCCCGAATCGGATGCGCCGACCGCAGACCCCCAGGACTCCGCCCCGGCGCCGGCAGACGCTCCGCCGAGCGAGTCGACTCCGGCCGACGTCGACACCGAGCCCATCGGCGGCATGAATGTCGCCAACTCCGGCGGTGCCGTCGACTCGACATACGGCACCGTCGCCGAGGAGCAGGAGGCGGAGTCCGACGCCGACGAGGATTCGCTGGCGCAGAACATCACCGAAGCGGAGCCAGACCCCGAGCCGGTCAAGGAAACCACCGTCGACGCGGCGCCATCGCCGCCCGCCCAACCGGATATCGCTCAGAACTCGAACTCGCCTGGCGCACCGCAAGTTCCGGATCGGCATATCGCCACCGAGGACGAGGACGAGGACGTCGACGACGTTTCAGTCACGAATTCCGAACCTCGGTTCACCTCTCTGCGGACGTTCGCGGTCTTTGACACACCGGGCGGAACCGGACCCGCGCAGACTGCGGCGTCGATCGCCGAGCTGCAACAGCCGTTGGCCGCCTCGACGCCGGTGCCCAGCACACTGATCGGCATCGCCTCCACCTTTGTGGCCGCGCTCCTGACGCCGTTCCTGGCGCCGACGACCGCGCCCGTCGAGCCGCCGCTGCTGTGGGTGATGCTGGCGTGGGTGCGTCGCCAGTTCCAGCACACATTCTTCAACTCCACCCCGACCATCCGATACGAGCAGACCGGACAGACGGTGGAGGGAATCGTCACCGGCGAGCTCATCGCCACCGATGCCGATGACGACCCGCTCACGCTCACCGTGACCGATCAGCCCGACCACGGCACGGTGGTGATCAATCCCGACCGCACGTACACCTACACCCCGAATTCGACGCTGGCCCACGCGGGCGGCACCGACACCTTCACCGTCACCGTCAGCGATGCGGAAGGCAGCGGGCTGCCCGGCTTCGCCGGCATCGTGCAGCGGTTCTTCCACGCGGGTGCACAGCTTTTCGGATTCGCAGGGCCGAACACCGCGTCGGTCGAGGTGACCGTCACGGTGACATCGGTCAACCAGGCGCCCTCCGTAGTGACCAGCGCCGGCCAAACCGATGTCGTTCAGGGCGGACCCCCGGTCGCGGTCGATCCGGAGTTGACGGTCTCCGATTCCGACTCGCCGACCCTGTCCGGTGCCACGGTGTCGGTCTCCGAGGGCTTCCAAGACGGAGACATCCTGGATGCGGCCATCCCCAGCGGGTCCACCATCAGCGGCTCATACGACGCTGCTTCCGGCGTTCTCACGCTCACCGGCGACGCCAGCGCCGCCGACTACCAGGCTGTGCTTCGCAGCATCACGTTCTCATCGAGCGCACCGGATCCGCTGACGCCCAAGACGGTGTCCTTCGTCGTTCGCGACGATCTCCAAAGGCCAAGCGCTGCAGCGACAAAGATCATTTCGGTGGAGACCCCGGCAACCAATGTCGCCCCCACGGTGACCACCACACCGGGCACGACCTATCTGTCCCTCAACGACACCA
>ENA-UOVV01000485-UOVV01000485.1-compost-metagenome-genome-assembly--contig:-NODE-485-length-46788-cov-34.413220_pt1 | contig 46788 bp, 38 predicted proteins | sample MGYA00238155_ERZ761577 | MGnify/ENA primary metagenome ERZ761577 (study PRJEB28898, sample SAMN06268775) | compost metagenome | isolation source: Emeryville, CA | place: USA:Emeryville, CA | collected... | reverse complement strand
CCGCGCGGTGGTCTAGCTCACCGTGACCAGATGGGTCTTGTTGTCGTAGGTGAAGGTGACCGTGGCGTCGGCCTCAAGCTCTAGCGGGATATTGGGGCCGTCACGAACCCCGCCCTCGCCGTAGTTCTCATCCCATGAGCGGTTGAGCGCGATCTTGTACTCGTAACTGCCGGCGGGCAGGTCGACCGTGATTGACCATGTCTCGGTGGCTTCGTCGAACGTGAGCTGCGCCTCGTCGCACCACGGCGCCCAGTCCTCGCCGCAGCCCATCACGGAGTTCACCGTGCCGGGCAGGGCAACCTCGTCAGGCTGGGCCATCGCGCCGGACTTTCCAGCGAAGATGCTCGACTCGGCTGTGACCTCGCCCTGCTTGGCGACCGCGCGGTACTGCACGTCCTTTCCGGGATCGACCCCGGCGAGGCTGTCCGTCACGGCGAACACGGGAGCGGTGTCGTCGGTGCCGATCGCCTCCCACTGGCCGCCCTGAACCTTGCGCTCGATCGTGACCACGGTGCCGGGCCGCGCAGGCTGCACACTTGCGGCGATGATCGGCTCCTCTCCGAGCAGCTCGCCGGGAGCGGGAGACAGCAGCGTGACGCTCGGCGCGGGCACCTTTCCGGTGACGGCTTCAGACGTGCGGTCGCTGCCCGTTCCGTCCGACGCTACGGCTACGTACTCGATTGCCTCACCTGGGGTGAGGGTTGAGACGTCGTGGAAGACCCGGAAGGGGGCGTTGTCGTCGGTGCCGATATGCGTCCACTCGTCGTCGGCGGACTTGGCCCAGAACGAGACTTCGGCGTAGTTCTCGGCGTCGACGTCGGCGACCACCTCGACGCGGGCCGCGTCATCAGCCGCCTGAGGTTCCTGGAGCGAGACCTGGGGAGCGTCGGTGCCAGGGAGGGCAGCGTCGGCGCGGAGCACGACGGTGCCGAGCGCGGGAACGGCGACGGTGATGGTGCCGTCCGAACCCGCCGTTGCTGCGTCGGCTTCGCCCAGGACGGGCGAGAAGGTGCCGCCCCACGTGGAGACGGTGACTGTCTGTTCGGTGTCGCCGGTGTTGATGGCGATGACGAACTCGCGGCGCTCTTCGCGATCGAAGCGACTGAAGGCGAAGACGCCGCCGTCTGCGAGGCGCGTGATCTGCGCGCCCGTGCGCAGCGCCGGGTAGTCCGCGGTGAGCTTATTGAGCGCGGAGATCTGCTTGTACAGCGGGTGCTCGGTGTCGAAGACAGGCGAGGCGAGGGTCGCATCGGTGCCGATGAGGTCCTGGCTCGTGTACTCGGCGATGTCCGTGCCGAACATGACCTGGCGAGCGGCGCGGTCGCCGCCCTCGCCCGCGAGTCCCTGCTCGTCTCCGTAATAGACGATGGGGTTGCCGCGAGTGAGGAACATGAGGTCGTTCGCGAGCTTGGAGCGGGCCAGGAGCTCGTCGTCGCCGGCCGTGGAGTTGTCGGCCAGGAGGAAGCTGCCAAAGCGACCCATGTCGTGGTTGCCCAGGAACGTTGGGAGTTGATAGGCGTTGGAGTCCGCGTCCGTGTACCAGTCGTCATCGGCGAAGAAGGCGGCGAGGTCTTCAGCGGAGCCGCCGCGAGACACGAACTCGCGAGCTGCCGCCTGGAACGGGAAATCGAGCACGGCCTGCTGCTTGCCGAGCGTCGTGAAGTGGCTGGTCTTCGCGCGAGAGGTGTCGAAGACTTCACCGAACATGAAGAACTCGTCCTTGCCGTGCTCGTGGGCGGTCTCAAGCACTGCGGGGCCGAACGCCTGCCAGAATCCGTCGTCGACGTGGCGCATGGTGTCGATGCGGAAGCCGTCCACATCGAAGTCCCTGATCCATGTGGTGTAGATGTCGATCATGCCGTCGACCACGCGGGGGTCCTCCGTGAAGAGGTCATCGAGGCCCACGAAGTCGCCGTACAGCGAGTCCTCGCCGGTGAAAGTGGTGTTGCCGCGGTTGTGATACACGGTGAGGTCGTTGAGCCAGGCGGGACTCTTGGCGCTCTCCTCGCCCGGCTCCAGAACTGGCGTGTAGGGGAACGAGGCGCTCGCGTCCAAGGTGGGGAAAGCGTCGGACCCTGCCAGGGCGGCGTCGCTGAAGGGCTCGCCGCTCGCGTCCTTGTAGGGCGCGATGTCGGTGCTGACATAGGGGAGGCGGTCGCCCCCCTCGTAGCCGATCACGTCAGCGGTGTGATTGGTGATGATGTCGAAGTAGACCTTGAGTCCGCGGTCGTGGGCGGCGGTGATGAGCGAGCGCATGGCGTCGTTGCCGCCAAGGTGCGGGTCGATGTTCTCGAAGTCAGTGATCCAGTAGCCGTGGTAGCCGGCCGACTGATCCTCCGGCTGGACTGCCTTGTTCGTGAATGGGGGAGCGACCCAGATCGCGGAGACGCCAAGGCCCTCGATGTAGTCGAGCTTGTCCTCGATGCCCTTGAGGTCTCCGCCCTGGTAGAAGGCGGAGTTCGTGGTGTCGAAGCCTGAAATCGCGGGATCGCTGCCGAGGCCGCCGTCGTTGTTGGAGGGATCGCCATCGTTGAAGCGGTCCGTCATGACGAAGTAGAAGGATTGGTCTGTGGTGCCTTCCGCGCGGACGGGCGCGACGGCGTGAGGGCCGGAAGGGCTCGCGGCGAGGAGGCTCGCGGTGATGCCGATGGCTGCGGCTGCCGTGACCGCGGCCGCGATCCAGGCTGCGGTGCGCTTGTAGGTGGGTGCTGTCGACACCGGTCCTCCGTCATTGCAGGGTGAATGTACGCGTTTACATTCTTGGTCAGGGTAGCAGGTGGGTGTGGTTGTGGGCCGTCTCAGCCCCCGCGCTCGCGCATGTCGCACCCAGGTGCCATAATCGAACATGTGTTCGAATGATGGGAGGGTGCCATGACCGCGACAGGCGTGAATGCCACGCAGTCCGCTCGCCTCGAGAAGGCGCGAGCGGCGCTCGCCGCCGTGCAGTCGCGAGTGGGCACTCGGCGTGACTGTTGGGATGCGCCCACCCTCCCGCTCGCGTCCTCACTGTCCGACGCTCTGCCTGGGGGCCTCCGTCGCGGCCAGGTGGTCGCGGTCGAGGGATCAACGTCCCTGGTACTCGCCCTGGTCGCGGAAGCTTCGAAGGAGGGGTCGTGGGCCGCGATGATCGGCATGCCGCATGTGGGGGTGGTGGCGGCCGCACGGCGGGGCATCGAGCTGGCGAGGCTCGCGCTCATCCCGCACCCGGGCGCGCAGGCGCCCGCGGTCGCGGGGGCGTGCGTAGACGGCATGGATGTGGTGGTGCTTGGACCCAAGCTCGCTCTCGCGGACTCCGATCGCCGCCGCTTGCTTGCCCGTGCTCGAGAGCGTGGCTGCGTGCTCATCAGCGCCGGCGCGTGGGACGGCGCGCACACCACGCTGCGCGTTGAGGGTTCTCGATGGAGTGGACTCGGCGCGGGTGATGGCCGCCTCAGGGAGCGGCAGCTGAGCGTCGCCGTGGGTTCCCGTGCGGGAGGACAGGTGCGCCGCGTGCTGCTCACTCTCGACAGCGATACCGGGCTGCGACGCGAGACTAGAGCGAGCGTCGGGCAGGCGAGTTACGAGGGTGCGGCGTGACGCGATGGCTGTTCAGGCTGCCGAACAAGGCGGATCGACATCGAGCGGTTTAGCCTCGTGACTCCACGTCCTCCTCCGATGCGATTGCCTCCAAGTCATCAAAACTCTTGATCGACGAAGCATCGTCGAGGAGGGCGGAGACAGGCCGAGCGGGCGAGTCCGAACGTGCTGTGGTGTAGAGCACGCCATCAACAAACTGAAGGCCACAAAAATCTTCTTCGTCGGTGCAGCGGTAGGCGACGCCTTCGCCGCCTTTGACTACTGGAAGCTCGTCATCCACGAGGGCAAAGATGTAGGACCCGGCGTCGGCGCTGAGTCCCGAACTGCTGAGTGGCCCTGACCCCGGTTGGTCGTCGTAGAGACGCTCAATTCTGACTTCAAGGGTGTTCTTCTCGCCGGTCGGCAAGACTGTGAGCACGATGTCCTGAGCATAGATCGGAATGTCATCCGGTCCCTGCGGTTCCGACCAAACACCACGCTCACGCACAGCAACGTCGATAATCTCGCCCTCGACGACGAGCGAGGATCGCCCGACAAGGTCGGCAACACTCTGTATCGGCACCTCACGATAAGTGCTCGGCTGAGGCAACTTGATCCAAACGTCCTCTGTTGGGCCAGCGTTACATCCAACTAGTACGGGCGCTGCTGCAACGATAAGTAGTGCGAGGCCCGCCGCTGGTTTAGTAATGGCCATTGATGTCACTCCTTTCTGCAGTGGATACCGTGACTATGTCTGGCGTCAGCAGGCAACTCTTCTGACTGGCAAGGCGGGTCAAGTTGGTTTCGCCGGCCGGGTAATGCTTGAAGCCGACAGCATGCATGGTCTCGTGACACCCAATCGCCTGCCACTTGGCCAACGTGAAAGCGCGCCCGGTGTCGTACTTGATCACTCCGCGGTTGCACTCGCCAGAGGATGGACTGAGACAGACCCACTCGGCCAGTTTGTCGCCCGATAGCGTGACTCGTTCGGCGCGAATGTCGGTGTTTGCGTCGCAGACCTCGACACCTAGATTGTTCAAGTCGGTTACACCGGTAATGGATGCGATCGCGTACGAGAGCCCGGATCTCAGCAAGTTGTTGTTATTGGCAGTCCCGTCAACGGATGAGTGGTAGCAGAAATCGACACTTTGATCGTCCATGTAGCGGCCGGGGAAGACTGGATCGGCGATGGAGTGTGCGATCGTGGCAGAGCCAATGACAAGCGATAGCGCTGCGAGCCAACCAAGGAGGGTTCGCCGACCCCCCCTCACGGCTGTTTCTGCGTTCGCTCGTGGTCTGCTTGGCATGGTCACCCCCTGTTCCTCGACTGAATTGGACGCTAGCACCGTAGGGACGGTACGGCCACCGGTAGGCGCGAGTTAGCGACGGTTGTCGTAGTCGGATGCAATAATAGAACACATGTTCGAATCGCTGGCCATTTGCGCGCGAGATGGTGCGCCGTGACCGCCACGGCCGTGGGCACCACCCGCCGCGCCGTGCTGTGGGTGCCCGACTGGCCCGTGGTCGCGGCCATGGCAGAGGCCGGCCTCAGCGCCGACGCTCCTGCGGGGGTATTCCACGGCCGCGGCATGGTTGCGGTCTCGGCTGCAGCACGCGCGGCTGGGGTGCGGAGAGGGCAGCGCAGGCGGCTCGCCCAGCGCGCCTGCCCGGACATCGAGATCCTCCCGTACGACGAGGCTCGCGACGCTCGCGCCTTCGAGGCTGTCGCTGCGGCGGCGGAAGAGGTCGTTGCTGGGGTGGAGATCTCGCGGCCGGGACTGCTCATTATCCCCTCGGATGGGGCGGCGCGTTTCCATGGCTCCGAGGAGACCCTCGCGGAGGCGCTCGTCACCGCCGTAGCCGAATACGCGGGATGCGAATCCAGTGTCGGCATGGCCGACGGGCTGCTCGCCGCGATCCTGGCCGCGAGAGCATCGTCCCTGGTTCCGGCGGGGACGTCAGGGGAGTACCTCGCGCCGATGCCCATCAGCGCCCTCACGTACGCGGCAATGGAGCGCACCCAACGAGCCGCCGTCGAGGACCTCGTGAGCGTGCTGACGCGGCTCGGAATCGACACCCTTGGCGAGTTCACGGCACTGCCGTTTGCCGACGTTCTCGCCCGGTTTGGCCCCGCCGGTGCCTGGGCGCATCGCATCGCCAGGGGTGAGGACGTGGCGCCGCCCGTGCTGCGACGCAGCGAAGAGGACATCGCCGTCGAGTACGTGTTCGAGGAGCCCGCGCAGACCTCGCTGCAGCTCATCCCCGTGGCCAGACTGCTCGCGGAGAAGCTCGACGAGGCGCTGCTTGCCGCCGGCATGCGCTGCGGCAAGGTGGCGATCACCGCGAAGACCGTGCGCGGCGACGAACTCGAGCGCGTGTGGCGCACCGACGTTGGCGTGCGCGCCGGCGCCTTCGCCGCTCACATGGCCGATCGCGTGCGCTGGCAGCTCGAAGGCTGGCTGAGCGGGACGTCGTCCGGTCCGGAGAAGGGCGCGCTCGTATCGCTGGGGGTGCTCGCGCAGGATGTGGTGCCCTTGGGTTCCGAGCAGTCCTATCTGTGGGGCGGAGTCTCCGGCGCGGACTCCCGCGCCCAGCGCACCCTTGAGCGGGTGCAGGGACTGCTGGGGCCCGACGGCGTGCTCGCCGTGCGTGAGCAGGGCGGCAGATCTCCGCGAGAGCGAGTATTGGCGCTGCCCTGGGGGCAGGAGCTCACCGAGCAGCGACGGCTTGCGCATCCATGGCCGGGAAGCATTCCCGATCCGCAGCCGGCAACCGTGCTCGTGACCCCGGCACCCGCGCAGGTGCTCGACGCTGGTGGGTCCCCTGTGGTTATCGACCGCCGGCTCGCCCTGAGCGCCCCACCCACCTGGGTGCGTCTCGAAGCCGACCCCAACGACGAGGCGGCGAAGGCCGCGAACCGACACCCAGCGTCGGGCCATGTGGGTCGCGTGGAAGGACCGGTGTGGGACCGGCCGCGACCCGTCGAGGCGTGGGCAGGGCCGTGGCCCGTGGCGCAGCGCTGGTGGAGCTCCGACGCCTCCCGGCGTGCGTACGTCCAGGTGACCCTGCGCGACGGACCCGCGGTGCTGCTTGCGTTTACGGGCGGCGAATGGGTGCTCGAGGCGCTGTATGACTGAGGTGACGTAAGTGGAGGTAGTCGACTACGCGGAGCTGCACTCGCACAGCGCGTTCAGCTTTCTCGATGGCGCGAGTCAACCCGAAGAGATGGCGGCAGAGGCAGGGCGGCTGGGACTCAGCGCGCTCGCCATCACCGACCACGACGGGCTGTACGGCATCGTGCGCTTCGCCCAGGCGGCGCGCGCCATTGGGCTGCCCACGGTGTTCGGATCCGAACTGAGCCTCGCCGTCGACGGGCCAGGTGGGCGACCCGTGCTGGATCCCGCCGCGGGAGTTCCGGACCCGCGTGCGTCGCATCTTGTAGTGCTTGCGCGCGGGCCCTCGGGGTATTCGCGGCTCAGCCACGCGATCGGCATGGCGCACCTCGCGACAGGCGAGAAGGGACGCGCGGCGTATCGGCTCGAGGAGCTAGCGGAGACAGGGGCAGGGGAGTTCCTTGTGCTGACCGGATGCCGCAAGGGGCCGGTGCGGCGAGCGCTGAGTGGTGGTGGGCTGACCGGCGGGGGCGTCACTGCGGACGGGTTTGCCGCCGCCCGTCGCGAACTGGACCGGCTCGTCGCGCTCTTCGGTCGCGACAACGTGGCCGTCGAGATCACCGACACCGGTGCACCGCACGACTCCGAGATCATCGACGCACTCGCCGACCTTGCCTTCGACGCGTCGCTGCCGCTCGTCGCGACCACCAACGCTCACTACGCCTCCCCGCGAGACGCCGACCTAGCAGGCGCTTTGGCCGCCATCCGCGCGCGCTCAAGCCTCGACGACATGGACGGCTGGCTCCCTGGCTCCCCGGCCCAGCACCTGCGCAGCGCGGGGGAGATGATGTACCGCCACCGGCGCCATCCGGATGCGGTGACCACGGCCGCTCGCCTCGCGGCAGAGTGCGCATTCGACCTCCAGCTCGTCGCACCCAAGCTGCCGCCCTATCCCGTTCCCGAGGGATACACGGAGGCGACCTGGCTGCGAGAACTCACGTATCGCGGCGCCCGGGAGCGGTACGGCCCACCGGATCGCGAGAGAGTGCCCGGCGCGTGGAAGCAGATCGAGCACGAGCTCGCCGTCATCGAGGCGCTCGACTTCCCCGGCTACTTCCTCATAGTCCACGACATCGTCAGTTTCTGTCGCAAGGCAGACATCCTGTGCCAAGGACGCGGCAGTGCCGCCAACAGCGCCGTCTGCTACGCGCTGGGCGTCACCGCCGTCGACGCCGTGACCCACGGCCTGCTCTTCGAACGCTTCCTCGCCCCTGAGCGTGACGGACCGCCAGACATCGACGTGGACATCGAATCCGACCGCCGCGAAGAGGTGATCCAGCACGTCTTCCAGCGCTACGGCCGCATCAATGCCGCGATGGTGGCCAACGTCATCCAATACCGGCCCCGCTCCGCCGTACGTGACGCTGCGCGCGCACTTGGCTACGGCGTCGGGCAGCAAGACGCCTGGTCAAAGTCCATCGACCGCTGGAGCGCACTGCGCGTGCCAGCCCACCTGCAAGAGGAATGGGCCGCGAAGCAGCGAGACGCGATGTGGCCGGAACCGCCGCCCGCGCAGGAACTTGACCACATCCCAGAGCCCGTATTGGACCTGGCAGATCGCCTTATGCGGCTCCCGCGACATCTTGGCATCCACCCGGGCGGCATGGTGCTGTGCGACCGACCCGTCATCGATGTGTGTCCCGTGGAGTGGGCGCGAATGCCCGGCCGCACCGTGCTGCAGTGGGACAAGGACGACTGCGCGGACGCGGGACTCGTGAAGTTCGACCTGCTGGGCCTTGGCATGCTCTCCGCGCTCAAATACGCCTTCCACTACATCCGCGACACGGAAGGCGAGAACTCCCCGGGAGCGGTGCGCGGCCTCCACGACCTCCCGCAAGAAGATCCCGCCGTCTACGACCTGCTGTGCGCCGCAGACACCGTGGGCGTATTCCAGGTGGAGTCGCGCGCGCAGATGGCGACCCTGCCGCGCCTCAAGCCCCGCAAGTTCTACGACATCGTGGTGGAGGTCGCCCTCATCCGCCCCGGTCCCATCCAGGGCGGCTCCGTGCATCCGTACATCAGCCGTGCACGCGGCCGCGAGCCCGTCACCTACCTCCACCCGCTGCTCGAGAAGTCGCTCGGCAAGACGCTCGGCGTGCCGCTGTTCCAGGAGCAGCTCATGCAGATGGCGATGGACTGCGCGGGCTTCGACGGCGCGCTCGCTGACCAGCTGCGCCGCGCCATGGGCTCCAAGCGCAGCCCAGAGCGCATGGAGGCGCTGCGAGCCCGCTTCATGGTGGGCGCCAACGAGCGCGGCATCCCTGCGGACATCGCGCACCAGATCTTCGACAAGCTCAAGGCCTTCGCCGACTTCGGCTTCCCCGAGTCCCACTCGTTCTCGTTCGCCTACCTCGTCTACGCCTCGAGCTGGCTCAAGGTCCACAAGCCCGCCGCGTTCTATGCGGGGCTGCTCGCCGCACAGCCCATGGGCTTCTACTCGCCCCAATCGCTCGCCGCGGATGCCCGACGCCATGGCCAAGTCATCCTGCGTCCCTGCGTCCTGCGCTCGCAGACTTTGGCAGTGGTGGAGCGGCTTGACGAGCCGTTCGAGACGCCAGGGGAGACTCGGGAGGACCTGGCCGCGCTGGTCAACGTGGACCGCACGCTCGCGGTGCGCATGGGGCTTGCCTCAGTGCGGGGTCTGGGTGTGGAGGCGGCCCAAGCGATCGTCGATGCGCGTGCGGACGGCCCGTTCGAATCCCTCACGGACATGGCCCGCCGCGTGCGCGTTCGGCCCAAGGGAGTGAAGGGGCAGTTCGCCCCCTCACGAGGACTCACGGTCGCCCAATGGGAGGCCCTTGCCACCGCCGGAGCCCTCGAAAGCCTGGGTGTGACGAGGCGAGAAGCCCTGTGGGCGTCGGGCGCCTTGTCCCGAGAGGGACCGGACACGCTCCCGGGCGTGGCTACGGGAGTGAAGGCGCCAACGCTTCCCGGAATGGATCAGCTGGAGACGGCGATCGCCGATGTCTGGGCGTCGGGAGTGTCCGCGGATGTCTATCCCACGGCCTTCGTGCGTGAGGGACTCGACGCCAACGAGGTGCTGCGCGTCTGCGACGTGCTCACTCATGAGGCGGATCGAAGGGTGCGCGTTGCCGGCATCGTGACGCACCGGCAGCGGCCCGGCACGGCCAAGGGCGTCACGTTCATCTCGCTTGAGGATGAGACGGGCTTCCTCAACGTCATCTGCACTCAGGCAGTGTGGAAGCGATACCAGGCGGTCGCGAGGCGATCGCCCGCACTTGTCATTCGCGGCCGCATCGAGCGCGCGGACGGAGCAACGAACTTGGTGGCGGAGCACATCGCCCCGCTGTCGCTGAAGATTCCGTCAAAGAGCCGCGACTTCCGCTGAACCGCGGCCCTCCTCCACACAATTCGCGCTTCGCCCACGTAGGGCATCGGATCTACCAGGCATCTTGCACAACCGCCCCGACCGGGGGGTGCCGTTTGTGTGGAGGAGGGCCGCGAGTAGGAGGTTGCCGAATGGCGCGCGGCATGCGCACGATGGCACATGAGCGCACCAGAAACAGTCGCCGTGGACGGACGTGAAGTCCGCTTCACGAGTCCCACGAAGGTCATGTATCCCTCCACGGGACTGACCAAGCAGGGGGTGCTCGATTACTACCTTGAGGTGGCACCCGCGCTCATCCCGCTGGCCACCGACCGGCCCGTTACGCGAAAGCGCTGGATGGAGGGCGTGGGCACCGAGAAAGAGCCGGGAAAGGTGTTCTTCCACAAAGACATCGACAAGGACGCGCCCGACTGGATTCGCACCCACGCGATCGAGCACGACGACCACACCAACGACTACCCGATCATCGATTCACCCGGTGTCCTCGCGTTCTACGTGCAGCACAACACGCTCGAGTTTCACGTGCCGCAGTGGCGGTTCGGCCCTCGCGGGGCCAAGCGCAACCCTGACCGCATCGTCTTCGACCTTGATCCCGGCGAGGGATCCACGGAGGGCCAGATCATCGAGCTCGCGACCCTCCTGCGTGACCGCCTCGCGGGCGACGGCATCGACACGATTCCCGTGCCCAGCGGTTCCAAGGGCATCCACATCTACGGAGCTTTGGACGGCAAGCGCACGTCCGACGCTGTGACGGACTACGGCAAAGCCCTCGCCGATTCTCTGGCCCAGGAGCGTGAAGACCTGGTGACCACGAACATCCGCAAGGTCGAGCGAACCGACCGGATTCTCATCGACTGGAGCCAGAACCGAGCGGCGAAGACGACCGTCGCTCCGTACTCGATGCGCGGCCGACTGCGCCCCACGGTGGCGTGTCCGCGCACGTGGGAAGAGCTCGATGCGGGCCTTGAGCAGCTCGAGTGGAACGAGGCTCTCGACCTGCTCGAACGCAGGTCCTGCCCGCTCGCGAAGCTCATGGGTGCCGCGTAGTTCCGCGGGTGGTGTGAATATCGCCCCACCCTTCGGGGTACTCGATGGGGCGTACGACCACCACCAACAAAGGAGCCATCATGTGGACCACCCTCTTGCTGATCGCGGCCATCATCTTGGTGATCGCTGGAATCATCCGACTCGTCCAGAAGGACGTTCTGTGGGGCATCGTGCTCATCGTTCTGGGCCTGCTGATCGGCCCCGGCGGCGTGAGCATCTTGAGCTAGCTCCCGCTGACTGAGTGACAGGCTCGAGGCCCCTCCACCGCGCATCACTGCGCAGGGGAGGGGCCTTCTGCTGTCCACCGCGCGGAACGTTCCGCACGGACCAAGTGACAGGAGTGACTCGTGGGACGCAGTGGGCCTCGGTTCGAGTCACATCTGCCTCACCAGTCACATCGTCCGTGCGGAGCGTTCGCGCCGGGCCGACGCTGCGGGCAGTGGCGCACGGAAGGCACCTCAGCGTCGGCTGGGCGCATTTGCGACCCCTTCTCCCGTGCTACGATTGCCGTCGCGCTGAGGCGCCCCGATGGGCCTCAGTTCACCTCGTCCGGGTGGCGGAATTGGCAGACGCGCTAGCTTGAGGTGCTAGTGCCCTAACGGGCGTGGGGGTTCAAGTCCCCCCTCGGACACGACGCGCGCGGGAACCCGCGCCACACCTCTGGTGTGACAGCCTCGGTTGTTGGAAACGCAGCAATTTTCCCACGGCGCCCACGGGCGCTCATCCGCCAAGGAGTGTCCGTGTCCGTCACCGCCGCCGAGCCCAAGAGGTTCGTGCCGTCGCGATGGATCGCCGCTGCAGAAGAATGGGTAGCCGGCTTCCGCGACACTCGCTCGTCTCGCATCTGGATAGCACTGTTCTACGTCGTCATCGCCGCGGCCGTAGTGGTTCCCGTGGTGCTCGGCCCCGGCAAGGCGCTCAGCCGCATCGACGAGCCCACTCACGCGGACTACGCATGGCAGATCGCGCACTTCCGGGCCCCACACGCGGGCTCACCGATCGCTCAGCCGATTCTTGACCACTGGGCATGCGTGGGACAGGAGGGCTACGAGCTCCCTGAGTGTGGATCCGGAACCGGTGCCTGGGCGTTCCCGTATGACGGACAGAACTACAACTTCGGACATCCGCCGCTGTACTACGCGGTCGTCGGCCTCCCTGCGCGCGGGCTGGAAGCGGTGGTTCCAGGTCTGGACTTCATCTCCGCAGCTCGCCTCACCGGCATCTTCTGGCTTGGCGGCGGCATGTTCATGTTCTACGTGGCGCTGCGGCGCTGGCGACTCGATCCGGCAGCGGCATTGATCGCGCCGCTGCTCCTGCCAGCGTTCCCGCGTATCCTGCACGCCTCGACAACGGTGAATCCGGACGCCGCAGCCACGCTCTTTGGCGCTGCGGCCGTGTGGCTCGCCGCAAAGATCTTCGTCGAGGATCATCGCGGGTGGGTGCTGCCAGCCGTTCTCGCGGGCCTCGCAGGACTCACGAAGACCATGACGGCGGTCCCGTACATCGCGATCGCGCTGCTCATCGTGGTGCGGCTCATCCGCGACCTGCGCGTGCGGCGATTCCACCGCGCGGATCTCGTGATCCCGTTCGGCATAGCCGTCGCCGTGCTGGTGCCGTACGGCCTGTGGCAGGTGTTCCAGGGCGGTCGCGGGGATCCGTACTGGACCAACCCCCTGGTGGGCCTCAACACCAGGGACGTGGAGGGACTCCCGGGCTCGGAATGGATCGAGACCGCGTTCATCGGCATCAACCTCGCCTCCGAGTACTACCTTCAGCCGCCGCTCGATGTGGCGCTCATGCTCGCCTGGACTCGCCTGCTCAACATCATCGTGATCGGCGCGGTGTTCGCGGTGCTGGTCGCGTGCGCCAAAGAGCCTGCCCGGCGCTCGCTGGGCTGGATGGTGTTCGCTGGAGTTCTCATCTACCCGACGATCGTGCAGGTGCAGGCGTACCTCAACACGGCCGTGCCGCAGTACTTTCCGAACGTCACCGGGCGCTACGGTCTCGCGCTGATCCCGGGTGCAGTCGCGTGCATCTGCGTTGCCGCGTGGAAGGCCGGGTATCGGCGCATTGTGTACTTCTTCGCGCTGCTCGGCCTCGTGATCCTCGGCATCGTGATCTCTAACGGATTCATGCACATCTGACGCGGCGGTAACCTGGCGGCATGCCCCAGAACGACGTCATCTCGCTTGCCCAGGACCTCATCCGCATCGACACCTCCAACTACGGAGACGTCGAGGGTCCGGGGGAGCGCGAGGCTGCCGAGTACGTCGCGACCTACCTCAGCGATCTGGGCCTCGAGCCGGTGATCCGCGAGTCCCAGCCGCGCCGAGCGTCGGTCACCGCGCTGTGGGAAGGAGCCGACCGCTCCCGGCCGCCGCTCGTGGTGCACGGCCACCTTGACGTGGTGCCCGCCTTCCGCGAGGACTGGAGTGTCGATCCGTTCGCCGCCGAGATCATCGACGACATGATCTGGGGCCGCGGCGCGGTCGACATGAAGGGCATTGACGCGATGTACCTCGCCGCCGCGGGGCGCATGATCCGCGATGGCCGCAAGCCTGCTCGCGACATCGTGCTCGCCTTCTTCGCCGACGAGGAGCACGGCGGAGCGCGCGGCGCCAAGTGGCTCGCTCACAACCACCCCGATGACTTCCACGGCGCCACGGAGGCGATCAGCGAGGTGGGCGGCTTCTCGATCGACGTGCGTGGCCGTCGCGTCTACCTCATCCAGACTGCAGAAAAGGGCATCCAGTGGCTGCGCCTCATCGGCACTGGCCGCCAGGGACACGGCTCGCTTGTTCACGACGACAATGCGGTGACGCACCTGGCAGGGGCTTTGGCTCGCATTGGCACCCACCAGTGGCCCATCGACATCAGCCCGACGGTGGAGCGGCTCTTGCGCGGAACGGCTGAGATCATCGGGGTCGAGTATTCGACGGAGCCCGAAGTGCTGGCGTCGATCATCGCCGAGCTCGGGTCGATTGGCGCCATGGTCGACGCCTCGATCCGCAACACCTCGAACCCCACGATGATGGACGCTGGCTATAAGACCAATGTCATTCCGGATTCGGCCACCGGCTTCGTCGACACGCGCTTCCTCGCGGGCCAGGAGGAGGAGGTGCTGCGCACGATCGAGCAGCTCGCAGGCACCCACGTGAAGGTTGAGCAGTACATCACAGAGCCGGCAATCGAGGCACCGTTTGACTCGGCCCTTGTCGAGAAGATGGCTGCGGCAATCACAGTCGGCGATGAGGACGCCGTGGTGCTCCCGTACTCACTCATGGGAGGCACCGACAACAAGCACCTCGCGGGCATCGGCATCACGGGTTACGGCTTCGCTCCGCTGCGCCTTCCCAAGGAACTTGACTTCGCGAAGCTGTTCCACGGCATCGATGAGCGCGTTCCGGTCGAATCGCTCACCTTCGGCACCACGGTGCTCGAGAGTTTCTTCGCGGACTGCTGACGCCAGGCGGCGGTCACGCAGCGTCGGTGCGCACCACCCGCATCGTCCTGCGCCTGAGCCACACGCGCCTCGCGCCGCCCACGTACCGCACGGTGCGCACGAGCTCCCACGCGCCGAACTCGGCATGCTCCGTGAGCTGAACCCGAGCGTCGGCCCTGCTTGTGCTCGCGGGTATGTCGACGACGCGCCACTCATAGCGCGAGGTATTGGTGGGCCTGGCGCGCACTGGCGAGACGACATGGCCCTTGTCCTGGCGTTGCTTTTCGGTCACGAACCCTCCCATTCGAGCGTAGACCCAGGTACCGTCATTGATATGAGTGCGAACGCGCGTGAGGCACTGCGGCTGCTGACTGCCGCGCTCGAGACCCACCTTGACGCCATCGAGAACCGTCGCTCCCCAGAGGACGCGATGGTTGACGACGCATACGAGGCCCTCGCGGACGCCTTCGAACGGTATGAAGACGCGCTCGACGTCGAATACGCAGAGGGGCTGCCGATGATCCTCGACGAGGACGAGGAGTTCGACGAGGACGCGACCCCCGGCGAGGTGCTGGATGCGCACGCGGTCGAGGACGATGACGAGCTTGACGACGACATAGAGGACTTCGACCTCCGTTCGTAGTCGCGCGCCATGGTCAGCGCCGTTCCGGGTACCCGACTTGTGGCTCAGTCACCTCACTGAGCGCTTCAACGATCGCGTGGGGCAGTTCCATTTCCGCTGCCGCGAGACTTGCCGTGAGCTGCGCGGCGGTTCGGGCTCCCACAATGGCCGACGCCACATGCTCCTGACCGAGCACCCAGCCGAGCGCCACCTCGAGCGCGGTGACGCCAAGGCCCTCTGCCGCAGTCGCCACGGCATCAACGATCACCCCGGCGCGGTCCGTCAGGTACGGCTCGACAAAGCCAGCCAGGTGGTCCGACGCTGCGCGTGAGTCTGCAGGTATCGCACCTCGGTACTTGCCAGTGAGAACGCCGCGACCGAGCGGGGACCACGCGAGGATGCCGAGCCCGAGCGCGTCGGCGGCAGGTACGACCTCGCGTTCGATGCCGCGCTGCAGCAGCGAGTACTCGACTTCGGTGGCGGCGAGGGCTGGACGGCCGGAGGCCATTGACGCGATCGCGGCGGTGGCCCACGCGGGGAAGTTCGAGACGCCGATGTAGCGCGCTCGACCAGAGTTCACCGCGATCTCCAGGGCGTGCAGCGTCTCCTCGAGTGGGGTCTGCGGATCGAAGACGTGCACCAAGAACAGGTCGACGTGGTCAGTCGCGAGGCGCTCGAGCGACGCGTCAAGCGTGTCGAGCAGGGTGTTGCGGGAGGCGTCGATGATGCCGCCCTCCGGGGTGCGACGAATGCCCGCCTTGGTGACGATCTGCACGTCACGGCGAGAGACCGTGCCGCCAAGCAGCTCACCAAGGAGCGCTTCGGAGCCGCCGTCCGCATAGGAGGCCGCTGTGTCGATGAGGGTCCCGCCTGCGTCGAGGAACAGGTCGAGCTGTTCGCCCGCCTCCTCCGAGCCCGTGTCGCGGCTCCATGTCATCGTGCCGAGCGCCAGGGCAGAGACTTCAAGTCCGGTAGTTCCCACGCGACGCAACTGCATGTCGCGACGGTACCTGGTCGTGGCGCTGGAGTGGGTGCGACGCGCGCTAGCCTTGCACTCATGAGTTGGTGGGAGGCAGTGATCCTCGGCCTCGTCCAGGGCCTCACGGAGTTCCTGCCGATCTCCTCGTCAGCGCATGTGCGCGTCGTGGGCGCCCTGTTCCCGGACGGCACGGATCCGGGAGCGGCATTCACCGCGATCATCCAGATTGGCACCGAAGCGGCGGTGCTGCTGTACTTCCGCAAGGACATTGCGCGCATCATCGCGTCGTGGTGGCGGGCTTTGCGCGGCAAGGACGGGGCCGACGCCAGGGCCAGGTTCGGCGCTCACAACGCCGACGCTCGGCTCGGCTGGTTCGTGATCCTCGGCACCCTGCCGATCGTGATCGCCGGAGTGCTGCTCAAGGACTGGATTGAGACGACCTTCCGCAACCTGTACATCACGGCCGCGGTGCTCGTGGTGTTCGGCGTGGTGCTCGCCATCGCCGACCGCGTGGGGGCCAAGCGGCGACAGCTCGCGGAACTCAACGCGAAGGATGCGACGGCGCTGGGCTTGTGGCAGGCGCTCGCGCTCATTCCCGGAGTGTCGCGCTCCGGCGGCACCATCTCCGGTGGCCTGTTCCTTGGGCTCACGCGTGAAGCCGCCGCGAGGTACACGTTCCTGCTGGCGATTCCCGCTGTGCTTGGCTCCGGAATCTACGAACTCGTCACCGAATACGACTCCCTGCAAGAAGCGGGCGCACCGGGACTTGCGGCCACTGCGATCGCGGCGGTCGTGGCGTTCGTCGTGGGCTTCGCGGTCATCGTGTGGTTCCTGCGCCTCATCACGAAGCACTCGTTCATCGGCTTCGTGATCTACCGCTTCGCGTTCGCGGGACTCATCGTGGTGCTGCTCGCGACGGGCGCGATCAGCGCGACGTAGCTACTTGCCGGAGTCGCGCCGGCGCAGGTACTTCTCGAACTCGGCAGCGATCGCGTCGCCTGACGCCTCGGGAAGCGAGGCCTCGTCGACCATGGACTCAAGTTGCGACACATGTGCGGCGATCTCGTCGTCTTCGTCCATGAGTTCATCCGCGCCGCGCTCCCACGCCTCCGCGTCGTCCGCGAGTCCGTAGTACTCGATGCGCTCACGAACGAGCAGCTCCACCTGGCCGAGCAGCTGCACGGTGCCCGCAGGGCTCGGCGGATGCGCGATGTAGTGGGGGATTCCCACCCACAGCGAGAGCACGCGAATGCCGCGGTGCTGGGCGTCGTGTGCGAGCACGCCCGTGATTCCCGTGGGGCCGTCATAGTCGGAGCGATCGATGTCGAGCCGGTCGCGGGTCTCAGGATCCTCGGAGGTGATGAACACCGGCAGCGGTCGAGTGTGCGGAGAGTCCACGAGCAGCGCGCCCATCGTCAGCAGCGTCGTCACGCCAAGGCGGCGAGCGTGATCGAGGATCTCGGCGCTGAACTGTCGCCAGCGCATGGAGGGTTCGATGCCGCGCACGAGCACGATCTTGCGAGTCTCGTCCCCTCGCCACGTGGCCGTGTACATGACCGTCCCCGGCCAGGTGATGATGCGCTCACCGGCGGGGTCGCGCGACACCACGGGGCGGTTCACCTGGAAGTCGTGGTAGTCCTCAGGATCGAGCGTCACGTGCTCCTTGGCGCGCAGGAATCGCACCAGATGGTCCACCGCAGCGGAGGCCGCATTGCCCGCGTCGTTCCAGCCTTCGAACGCCGCGATCATGAGCGTCTCGCTCGCCGGGACCGGGACGTTGTCGGGATCGAACTCCATGCCCACCACCCTAGACTGGCGGCCTATGAATGCACACACGCCGGCGGCCGTTCTGTGGGACATGGACGGCACACTGATCGACTCCGAGCCGTACTGGATCGACGCCGAGCAGGAGCTGTGCACCAAGTTCGGTGTCGCGTGGACTCACGAGGACGGCCTGAGCCTCGTGGGGAATCCCCTGACCACGTCGGCGGAGGTGCTGCGCGCCCGCGGCGTGCTGCTCGAGGTCGACGAGATCATCGACTACCTCATCACTCGCGTCACCATGAAGGTGCGAGAGCGCGCACCGTGGCAGGATGACGCCTTCCGGCTGCTCAATGACGTCCTCGCGGCTGGCATCCCGTGTGCACTTGTCACGATGTCCTATAAGCAGCTCGCCGACGCGCTCCTCGCCCGGGTGCCTGAGGCGTTCGCCGTGGTGGTCACGGGGGATGAGGTCGCCAGGGGCAAGCCAGATCCCGAGGCGTACCTGCTCGCCGCGAAGCGCCTCGGCGTCGACATCGAGCGATGTGTCGCGATCGAGGACTCGCCGGCGGGAATCGGGTCGGCGCTCGCCTCTGGAGCGCGCACCATCGGCGTGCAGCGGCTGATCCAGATACCGTCTCAGCCGGGATTGAGCCGACTTAACAGCCTGGACGGCCTCACCGTCGACGGCCTTCGAAAGGTCGCCGAGGGCGAGGTCATCGACCAGCTCGCCTAGTTGTCGAGCCCGGCGTCCCTGCCCGATGCGGCAAGGATCGCCTCCCACACGTCATCCGCGATCTCGAAGGATGCCCAATCGAGAATCTGCTGGATGCGCTCGGGTCGCGACACTCCCGCAATGGTCGAGTGAATGCGCGGATCCCTCGTGGAGAACTGCAGTGCCGCGGCACCCAACGGAACCCCGGCGTCGGCGCAGATCATCTCCACGGCCTTGATTGCCGCTTCCGTCTCGGCGTTCATGGGTCCGTAGCAGTAGGTGTTCAGCTCTTTGGTGCCACGCGCGAGAATGCCGCCGCCGAAGGGCGCCGCGTTGATGACGCCATACCCGGCGTCGTAAGCCTGCTGAATCACGGCGTCGGCGCTGCGGTCAGCGAGCGTCCAGCGGTTGTGGGTGAGCAGCACCTCGAAGACGCCCGTCTCAAGGTAACGACCCATGAGCGAGGCTGGGCCACCGGCGACGCCAAGATGGCCCGCGAGTCCCTCGTCGCGCAGCTTGATGAGCTCCTCAACAGCGCCGCCGGGAGCCATGGCGTCCTCGAAGCGGAGGCGCTCGGGATCGTGGAAGTGCAGCAGGTCAACGCCGTCAAGGCCCAGCCGCTCAAGTGAGTCCTCGAGCGACCGTCGCACGGCGGCACCGTCGAACTCTCCCGTCTCGAAGTCCGGGTCCACCTTGGTGGCGAGCAGCATGTCGCCCGGCAGCCCGCCGATGCGACGCAGGGCCTCGCCGATGCGGCGCTCGGACTCTCCCTCGTTGTAACCGGCGGACGTGTCGATGAAGCGAATCGGGCTGTTGAAGGCCGCGACCGCAGTTTCGATGCCGCGCTCCGCAGGCGTGTCGTACTTGAAGGTATTGGGCATCGAGCCGAGCGGCCCACCGCCAATGCACACCGTGGTGACGGTCAGGCCTGTGCGGCCAAGGGTGCGGCGCTCGTCGGCCGCCGGTGCGGCGCTCACTCGGCACCCGCCCAGGGCTGGCGCGGCATCGTGACAATCTCGCCCGTCTCCGCCGACTTCTCCACGGCGAGGGCGAGCGCCCAGTCCTGGGAGCCCTCGGCCAGCGGATACGGCGGGGGACCGTCTCCGCGCACCCAGTCGCCCATGCGGCGCAGCAGCTCGCTCACCGCAACCTCATCATCCGCGAAGCGAGCACCCTTCCAGCGGTTGTCATAGACCACCTCGGCATTCCACGAGATGTGATCGAGGTCGTGCCCCTCGAGGTTGAGCTCGATGCCGAGCTGACGACGCTCGAGGTGGCTCGTGACGAAGGTGCGCTCTCCCTTGAGCTGCGTGACGCGCAGGTCGACGATCTCGCCAAGCTCTCCTCGCAGCGCGATGCGGTCCTGCCGCAGCGGGTTCCACCACTGGTTGTCGGTGAAGTCGTAGGTCGCGACCTTGCCGCCCTCGAAGCTGATGAGGGCGCGGACCGTCTTAGCGGGCTCGGGGTTGGCATTGTCCGTCCAGCCCGCGTGGGTGAGAGGGGTCGCCAGCTTGTGCGTCGACGCGATCGCACGAATGGTCGCGCCCTCATGCCCAACATCGAGCATCTGCCGGATGATCGCCATCGCGTGATACATGTGCGTGGACGACACTTCCGCCTCGTTGACCTCGCCGATGGCGCCGGAGTCGATCACGGCCCTTCGCGCTTGGTGGCCCGGGTACAGCGGGTACTGCTCCGCGACCTGCACGAGGCCCGAGTCGCCCACGTCGTTCCACAGCCGCACGAGCTCTTCCTGATTGGGTGCTGGCGGAGTCTCGCACAGCACGGGGACGCCGCGCTCAACGCATGCGCGCACATACTCGGGAGACGCGTCCCAGCTCACGGAGGCTATGACGAAATGAGGCTGCTCTGCTTCGAGCGCCTCCTCCAAGGTGCGCCACGTGGGCACGCCCCACTTCTCGGTCGCGGCGGCGCCCTTCTCGGCATTGCGAGCGACGATGCCCGTGACGCGGAAGGTCTCGGGGAAGGCCTGAGCCGGCTTGAGGAAGAACGGGGCCCGCCAGCCGTAGCCGACGATCAAGTAGTTGATGGGGTTGGCGTCGTTGCTCATGACACAACTGTGACACGGGCTGGGACGGCCATTTCTTAACCCGTGGTCGGACTTGGGCGCACTCCCGTGGCAGCCTCCACGGCCTCGGGATCAAGCGGCAGCACCGCTCCGCCAAACTCGGGGCATGCCGCCTGGAAAGAGCACCACGCGCACAGTCGCGACTTCGTGGGGCGGAACACGCCCGCCTGTGCGGAGTTCGTGATCTCTCGCCACAGTTCGCGGACCTCATGCTCGACCGCAGCGATGTCCTCATCGGTGGGATACAGGTCAATGTGGCGACCGTCCCGCAGGAACAGCAGTCGCGCCAGCGCGGGACGGCGCTCCCGGATGCGTTCAACGACCAGCGAGTAGAAGCGCATCTGGAAGCGCTCCTTGTGGCCGAACCGCGGGTCAGGGGAGCGACCCGACTTGTAGTCCACGATGCGAATCGAGCCGTCAGCGGCAACGTCGAGCCGGTCGATGATGCCGCGCAGCAGCGGCCCATCCTCAAGTTGCACCTCGACAAGCAGCTCTCGTCCCTCTGGCTCGATGCGAGCGGGATTCTCCATCTCGAAGTACGTGCGCAGCCGTTCGCGGGCGTCGCCGAGCCACTGCGCCTCCTCGGCGGGAGTCCTGTGCAGTTCGGCGAGCGCGTCGTCGCCTGCGAGCATCGACTGCCACTTGGGCTCGAGCATGGCGAGCGCGGCGGCCTCTGTGCGCTCTGCGGCAGGCCGCTCGAACAGGTCCTCAAGCACCGCATGAACCAAGGTGCCGAGCGTCGCGGCGGGAGACGGCGGCTCGTAGAGCTTGTCGACGGCGCGGTACCGATACAGCAGCGGGCACTGCTTGAAGTCGGCAGCCCGCGAGGGGGACAGGGCAGGGGCGCGGTCGCTCATGGGCCAACGATAAGCGCACCCACCCACACGGCCGGGCAGGCCTGTGGACGGCTCGTCAGCCGTTACGGTTGTGCCATGGCGAATCGGGTACGCGGCATCAAGCTCGGCTCGATCAAGGGCGCCGCGGTCGTCATCGAGCCGTCGACGCTCATCATGATCCTTCTGCTCGCCGTCCTGTACTCGACATCAAGCGCGGGACGGGCAAGTTCGCATGCGTTCTCGATGGGCGTGTTCATGGCTCTGCTGCTGTTCGCCTCGGTCTTTCTTCACGAGTTCGCGCACGCGATCGCGGCGTGGAGCTTTGGTCGCAAGGTGAGCGCGATCGTCCTGACGCTGTGGGGCGGGCACACCACATTCGACGCTCGCGGCCTCACCCCAAAGGTCGTCTCGGTCACCGCTCTCGCCGGGCCGGTGGCCAACGGTGTCATCGCCTTGGGTGCCCAGCTCACCGTGTCCTCTGGTGCCCTTTCCGGTCCGACGCTCGCTCTCGTGAGCTGGCTCGGCTGGGCCAATCTGCTGCTGGGTGTGTTCAATGCGCTTCCGGGGATACCGCTCGACGGCGGCAAGGTTTTGGCGGGAATCGTGTGGGCGGCCACCGGCAGTCGCGACAAAGGCACGCTCGCGGCGGCGTGGGCCGGTCGCGTGGTCGCGGTGGCGGCCGCCGTATTCGCTGTGGGGTGGCCGCTGGCGCTGGGTCAGAGCCCTGAGGTCATCGATGTCATCTTCGGTGTGCTCCTGTTCAGCATCATCTGGCCCGCTGCCTCGAGCACCATCCGGGCCGTCAAGGCGCAGGCGAAGCGAGAGCAGGCGAACATCGCCGCACTCATGCAGCCGGCCGTGGGCGTGCAGTACACCGCGACCGTCGCTCAAGCTCGAGACGCCGCCCTGACCGCAGGTGCGATGGCCGTCGTGGTGCTTGCCGCGGATGGCGCGCCCGCTGGTGTCGCGCCCTTGCCGGTGATCGACCGGGTGCCGCAAGAGCGTCGGGATGTGGACGGGCTCGAGGCCGTGACGAGCCCTATTCCGCGAGGAGCCGTCGTCGCCCCTGACCTCAACGGTGAGGACCTGGTGACGTCACTGCGCGAGTGGTACGGGCGCGCCGACTCGTGGGCGGTTGTCGACAATGGCGTCGTTGTGGGTGTCGTGCGGCTCGAAACGGTGCTGGCGGCGTTCCAGTAGCCGCTCAAGTGGCCTCATGTGAGCGCCCTAGACTTGACGCATGACCTCGGAACCTACTGGCGCCGCCGCGCGCCGCGGACCTTTGGCCGCCGGCGATCGCGTGCAGCTCACTGATGCCAAGGGCCGCCACCACACGATCATCCTTTCCGAGGGAAAGACGTTCCACACTCACCGCGGCTCGTTCAAGCATGACGACTTGATCGGCCAGCCTGATGGCTCGGTGATCACCTCGACCAACGGCACCGTTTACCAGGTGCTTCGCCCACTGCTCAACGACTATGTGATGTCGATGCCGCGTGGCGCCGCGGTGATCTACCCCAAGGACGCCGGTCAGATCATCCAGATGGGCGACATCTTCCCCGGAGCGGTCGTCGTTGAGGCCGGCGTGGGCTCTGGCGCGCTCACCATGTCGCTGCTGCGCGCAGTCGGTGACGGAGGACGGCTGATCTCCATCGAGCGCCGCGAGGACTTCGCCGACATCGCGCGCGCGAACGTCGAGGCGCACTTCGGTGGCCCGCACCCCGCGTGGACGCTGCAGATCGGCGACTTCGCTGACCGCGTCGCGGAGCTCGAGCCGCATTCGGTCGACAGGATCGTGCTCGACATGCTCGCGCCGTGGGAGAACATCGCCGCCGCGGCCGACGCTTTGGCCCCGGGCGGCGTGTTCGTCGCCTACGTCGCGACCACCACTCAGCTGTCGCGAGTTGCCGAGGACCTGCGGGAGCACGGCGAGTTCACCGAGCCGCGCGCGTGGGAGACGATGGTGCGCACGTGGCATCTCGAGGGCCTTGCGGTGCGACCCGACCACCGCATGGTGGGTCACACGGGCTTTCTCGTCACGGCGAGGAGAATGGCCCCTGGGGTCGAGGCCCCCTTGCGCCACCGTCGGCCCGCCAAGGGCGCCTACCCGGTTGACGAAGAATGGACGCCGGAGGACCTCGGCGAGCGAGCGGTGAGCGACAAGAAGGTGCGGAAGGTGCGCAGGGACGTGACAGGAGGCGCGGAATGACCGTGGAGAACGACAACAGGATCGCGTCGCTTGAGGCGCGCAACTCCGAGCTGCAGCGCCTGCTCTCCCTTGCCCGCGACCAGCTGGGCGAGATGAAGGAGAAGCTCGCCGAAGCGTCGGCGCCGCCGCAGACCTTCGCGACCTTCCTCGCGTGGGCAGGGAAGCATGCTGACGTGAACGCGAACGGCCGCCGCATGCGCGTCGCCGTGCTGCCCACGCTCACTCGAGAGCTCAAGGCAGGAGACGAGGTGCTCCTCAACGCGATGAGCGTCGTCGTCGACGTGGCCGACCCCGAGCGCGTGGGTCAGGCGGCAATTGTGCGCGAGGTCGTCGATGACGAGCGAGTGCTCGTGGTGGCTCGCGGCGAGGACGAGCGCGTGGTGGAGCTCATTGGCGGCGACGCCCGCGCGCGTCTCCACGAGGGCGACACCGTCATCTTCGACCCCCGCACGGGGCTTGCGACAGAGCGCGTCGAGCGCACCGGCGTCGAGGCGCTGCTCCTCGAAGAGGTGCCGGATGTCGACTACCAGTCGATCGGCGGCCTGGGCCCGCAGATCGATCGCATCCGCGACGCCATCGAGCTGCCGCTGCGTCACCCCGAGCTGTACAAGGAGCACAAGCTCAACCCGCCGCGTGGCCTGCTGCTGTACGGCCCTCCCGGCTGCGGCAAGACGCTCATCGCGAAGGCCGTCGCGCACTCGCTTGCCGAGGCCGTTGGCGCGGATCGCAGCTACTTCCTGTCCGTCAAAGGACCGGAGCTGCTCAACAAGTACGTGGGCGAAACCGAGCGCTACATTCGCACGATCTTCGAGCGCGCCCGCGCCAAGGCGCACAGCGGTGCCCCCGTGGTGATCTTCTTCGACGAGATGGAGGCGCTGTTCCGCGCTCGCGGCTCCGGCGTGTCCTCTGACATGGAGACCACGATCGTTCCGCAGCTGCTCACCGAGCTTGACGGCGTCGAGGCGCTCGGCAACGTCTTGGTGATCGGTGCCTCGAACCGCGAGGACATGATCGACCCCGCGATTCTGCGCCCTGGCCGCCTCGACGTGAAGATCGAGGTCTCGCGCCCTGGCCCCGCAGCGTCGGCCGACATCTTCAGCAAGTACCTCACGCCGACTCTGCCGCTTGCCGAGTCCGAACTCGCCGCTCACGGTGGCGACGCCGTCGCGACGTCCCGCGCGATGATCGCCGCCGCCGTCGACCGGATCTTCTCTCACGGGGACGCGGACCAGTACGTCTCCGGCGCGCTCGTGAGGAATATCGTCGATCGCGCCAAGACCGCTGCCATCAAGGCGACCGTCGCAGGAAGCGGCCGCGGCATCACCACCGCGCACCTCGTCGAGTCGGCCGACCAGGAGCTTGTGGAGGCGAGGGCCGTCGCCGCGAAGAACCTGGGCGGAGCCTGATGCGGATCCTCGGCCTCGAGACCGAGTACGGCATCACGGATCCCGCAGATCCGCGCGCGAATCCCATCCTGCTGTCGTCTCTGCTCGTCACGGGCTGCCGCACGTGGGCGGGCGAGCGCACCACTCGGTGGGACTACGGCGGCGAGGACCCGCTCATGGATCAGCGCGGCGTGCGGCGAGAGCGCACTCACGTCATCCCTGAGCTGCTCACCGACGCCCACGAGTTCAACGCCAAGGCCGGTTCCGTCACGCTGCGCCGACGCCGTGGCAGCTGGGAAGACCCGGCTCACCTCAATGCGGTGCTCACCAATGGAGCGCGGTTCTATGTGGACCATGCGCACCCCGAGTACAGCGGCCCCGAGGTCACGAATGCGCGCGATGCGGTGATCTGGGACCGCGCCGGTGATGCGATTGCGCTCGAGGCGGCCGCCGCCTACACCGCCGCGGAGGACAAGCCGATCGCGCTGTTCAAGAACAACGTGGACGGCAAGGGCGCGAGCTACGGCACTCACGAGAACTTCCTGGTCAAGCGTGCCCTGGACTTCGATGTGCTCGCTCAGCGGCTCACGTCGCACCTGGTCACGCGGCAGATCTACACGGGAGCGGGCCGCGTGGGCCTTGGCATGCGCGGCGAACAACCGGGCTTCCAGATCTCTCAGCGCGCCGACTACATGGAGACGGAGGTCGCGCTCGAGACGACGCTGCGCCGCCCCATCGTCAACTCTCGCGACGAGCCGCATGCGGAGCGCAAGAAGTGGCGCCGGCTGCACATCATCATCGGCGACGCGAACACCTTCGACGTCGGCACGTTCATGAAGCTCGGCACCACCTCGCTCGTGCTGTCCGCCATCGAAGCCGACGATGCTCGCCTCGACGCGCTCGTCCTCGCCGATCCGGTTCCCGCAGTGTGGACGGTCTCTCGCGACCTGACGCTGCGCGGCACCGTCGAGTTGGCCGACGGCACGCAGGCCACGGCGCTCGACATCCAGCGCGCGCTGCTTGAGATCGCTCGCGACTACGTGACCGACGCTGTGGATGCCCAGGTGGTCGCGCGCTGGGAGTCGCTCCTTGAGCGCCTTGCCCGGGATATCTTCGAGACCGCTCGCGAGGTCGAGTGGGTCGCGAAGCTCCAGCTGCTTGGTCGCATGCGCGGCAAGTACGGCACCGATGGTCGCGAGGCTCCATGGGACGACCCGCGCATCGTCGCCTCTGACATCGTGTGGAGCCAGCTTGGCACCGGCCTTTCGGCCCGTCTTGAAGCTGCGGGCCAGGTCGAGCGCCTCGTGTCCGACGAGGAGGTCGCGGCGGCCCTCTACGAGGCGCCGCGCGACACTCGCGCGTTCCTCCGGGGCGGGATCGTCGCGGCGCGGCCCGACATCGTCGACGCTGCCGGCTGGTCGACCGTGGTGCTCGACCGCGACACGTCCCATGGCCAACTTGAGGTGGTGCACCTGGATGACCCAGCGTCGGCCAGTCATCCACTCATCGACGAACTGATGCAAAGGTAGAGTGGAACTATGCCCCAGCAGAGCGTCAATCAGGACTCCTACGACGACGACCTCCCGGAGGAGGTCCCGCCGCCGGCAGCGCCTGCTGCCAGCACCGACGCGCTCGATGCGCTGCTCGACGAGATCGACGGCAATCTGCAGGTGAATGCCGAGCAGTTTGTGCGCTCGTTCGTGCAAAAGGGCGGCCAGTAGAGGGTGATCAGCGCCGAAGTTCCGCCGCCGCTTGAGGTTGATCCGGCCCGACGCATCTTTGGGCTGGAAACCGAATTCGGGCTGCACCTCGACACTCCCGCAACGCGTCCCATCACGCCAGAAGAGGTCGCAGGGCACCTGTTCCACTCCGTGGTGCAGTGGGGTCGCTCGTCGAACGTGTTCCTCACGAACGGCTCTCGCCTGTACATCGACGTGGGCGCGCACCCCGAGTACGCGACCGCGGAAGCCGACACGCTGACGGACCTCATCGCTCTCGACAAGGCGGGGGAGAGAATCGTGCAGGGTCTCGTGGCAGGGGGAGAGGAGCGCCTGCGTGCCGCTGGCATCGAGGGCACCATTCACCTGTACAAGAACAACACCGACTCGGCTGGCAACTCTTACGGCTGCCATGAGAACTACCTCGTGCGCCGCCGCGCCGACTACAAGACGTTCGCCGCGGACCTGCTGCCGTTCCTCGTCACCCGGCAGATCGTCACCGGAGCCGGCTGCATCACGCGCACCCCGCAGGGAGCGCACTTCAGCTTCTCGCCGCGCGCCGATCACATGTGGGAGGGCATGAGCTCCGCGACCACACGGTCGCGGCCCATGATCAACACTCGCGACGAACCGCATGCGAACGCCGAGCTCTACCGGCGCATGCACGTGATCGTGGGCGATTCGACCATGGCGGAGCCCACCGCGCTGCTCAAGATGGGCTCCACCGACTTGGTGCTGCGTCTCATGGAGGCAAGGGTGCAGATGCCTGGGCTTGCGCTCGCTCGCGAGATGCAGGCGATCCGCGACGTCGCTCATGACCTCACCGGCACCGCGACGGTCGAGCTCGCCGAGGGTGGGCGCGCTACCGCTGTGGAGATCCAGCAGGCGTACCTGGACCTGGTGCGCTCGCACCTTGGCGGCATCATCGCCGTCACGGAAGAGGTCGAGCAGATCCTCGACTTGTGGTCTCGCGGCATCGAGGCGGTGCGCACGCGGAACTTCGCACTCGTCGAGACTGAGTTGGATTGGGCGATCAAGCACAAGATCATCACGCGCTACCGGCAGCGCCTCGAGTGCAGGCTCGACGATCCGCGCCTCGCTCGACTGGAGCTCGCGTTCCACGATGTCTCGCCAGAGCACGGTCTGTTCTACCGTCTGCAGTCGCAGGGCCTCGTGCGCCGCATTGTGAGCGATGAGGCCATCGAGAAGGCGATGACCACGGCGCCCACCACGACCCGTGCTCACTTGAGGGGCAGATTCGTCAAGGCAGCGTCGGAGGCGGGCAGGGACTACACGGTCGATTGGGTCCATCTGAAGGTGACGGGGGAGGAGTCCCGCACCATCCTGCTCAAGGACCCATTCCGCAGCGAGGACGAGCGCGTTGACGATCTCCTCTCCTCGTTGAATCCAGCCTGAAAACGATATACTGGAGAGTTGGCCTCAACTCGTCCAGCCACCCGTTCTTGAAGGGACTCTCATGCGCCGTCACGCCCTCGTGCTGATCGCCGTGGCCGCGCTCACCCTCGCGGCCTGCACCGAGGCGACCCCTGACGCATCGTCCTCCGGAAGCGCCGCGGCTGACATCTCGGACATCGCTATCGGCCTGTCCGCGGGACTCGCTCCCACGATCACGCTGCCCGAGGACCAGGAGTTCATCGAGCCTCAGGGCAAGGTCGTGTGGGAAGGCGAGGGAGCTCCCCTCGTGAAGGACCAGCCGCTGCTCGTTGACATCTACGGCGTCTCGCTCGACGACGGCTCGGTGATCATGAACACCTTCGACGGCCTGCCGCGCAAGCTCGTACTCGCGCGAGAAGTGGTTGGCGACGAGCTGTACCGGATGCTCATCAACGCGAACGTTGGCAGCCGAGTGCTTGTGGTCGCGAACTCGGGTGACGGCGACTCGCAGTCGACGGCGCCTGATGTGGCGATGGTCGTCGACGTGCTGTCCCACCGCGCCGTGGGCACCAAGATGCCGCAGAGCGCGGACCTTCCGCGCGTCACCGTCAACGAGGACACCGGCGAGCCGAGCATCACGATCCCGGACCGCAAGGAGCCCACGACGGTGCAGCAGCAGCTGCTCATCCAGGGCAACGGTCCGCAGGTCCAGGCTGGCTCCTACATCCTCGTCAACTACAAGGCGGTGTATTGGAAGGACGGCGAGGAGTTCGCCTCCTCGTGGCCCATCGACATGGCGCCGTTCGCGACGCAGCTCAGCCCGGACCAGGTCATTCCGGCGTGGAACCAGGCGCTGCTCGACCAGACGGTCGGCTCTCAGGTGCTCATCGTTGCGCCGCCGACAGCTGGCTACCCCGACGAGGGCACGCTCGTGTTCGTCGTCGACATTCTCGATGTGTGGAATCCGGTGGACTGATGGGCGCTTCTATACGTGTGATCCCTTGCCTCGACGTCGATGCCGGCCGCGTGGTCAAGGGCGTCAACTTCGAGAACCTGCGTGACGCTGGCGACCCCGTGGAGCTTGCCGCTCGCTATGGCACGGAGGGTGCGGACGAGGTCACCTTCCTCGACGTCACCGCGTCCTCTGGCGAGCGCGAGACGATGTTCGACGTGGTGCGCCGCACGGCGGAGCAGGTGTTCGTGCCGCTCACGGTAGGCGGTGGCGTGCGCAGCGCCGACGATGTCGACAAGCTGCTGCGCGCGGGAGCGGACAAGGTGGGCGTGAACACCGCGGCCATCGCTCGCCCTGAGCTCATCGCTGAGATCGCCGAGCGGTTCGGCAGCCAGGTGTTGGTGCTCTCTGTGGATGCCCGACGCTGCGGCGAGGGCATCTCCACCCCCAGCGGGTATGAGGTCACCACCCACGGCGGACGCCGGGGAACAGGAATCGATGCCATCGAGTGGGCTCGTCGCGGCGCCGAGCTCGGCGCCGGAGAGATCCTGCTCAACTCGATGGACGCAGACGGCACAACCGGCGGCTTCGACATTCAGATGATCAAGGAGGTCCGCGACGCAGTGCGCGTGCCTCTCATCGCATCCGGAGGAGCCGGCAAGGTGGAGGACTTCGTCGCCGCGGCACAGGCGGGAGCTGACGCGGTGCTCGCCGCAAGCGTCTTCCACTTCGGCACATTGACGATTGGAGAGGTCAAGGAGCACATGCGCGCGGCGGGAATCGACGTCCGATGAGCAAGCGCGACCCCAAGGACGAGTACGAGCTGCATGGCTCGTTCATGAAGAAGGCAGGGCAGCTGCTGAGGCACGCCCTGCGCACCGAGCCTTGGCGCTTCGGCATCGCCATCACAGCATCGGGCGTGTTCTCGATCTTCACGGTGCTGTTCGGCCGACTGCTTGGCCACATCACCGACAACGTGGTGATCCCTGGCGTCAAGGGCGCGCCCATCGGGAGCGTGTGGGGAGAGATCACCCAGGACCCGCGTGAGGCCATTCTGCTTGCGGGAGCCGCGTTCCTCGCGATCGGCATCATCAACGCGCTGCTCGTGTTCGTGCGCCGCAATTACCAGGGTGCGGCGGTTGCTGGAGTCGGTGCACGCCACCGTCGTGTGGTCGCCGACGCCCTCGCTTCGCTTCCGCTTGGCTGGCACCGGGCCAACCCGCCCGGTCGCATGCTGAGCGCGATGTCCTCGGACTCGGAGACCGCCACCGACACGCTGCACCCGTTCGCTTTCGCCGCGGGCTCGATCGTCATGATGTTCGCGGCCGGTTGGGCGATGTTCGCCATGGACCCGTGGCTCGCCGTGACAGGCATCGCGGTGATCCCCGTGATCCTCGTCATCAACTTCATCTACGAGCGCGTCATCACGCCGCGCTGGGACCTTGGCCAGTCGCTGCGCTCCGAGGTGTCGAACATCGCCCACGAAAGCTTCGAAGGTGGCACCGTGGTCAAGGCGCTCGGCGCGGAAAACCGCGAGACCGAGCGCTTTGCCAAGGCGGCCAGGGGACTGCGTGACGCTGACACCCGAGTGGGCAGAACGTCGGCTTGGTTCGAGCCGATGATGGACCTTGTCGTGCCGCTCGGCTCTGTCGCGCTCATGATCGTTGGCGCCTACCGCGCCGCGAGCGGTTCGGTGACGGTCGGTGAGGTGGTCTCGGCCATCTACCTCGTGACGCTGCTCGGCGTGCCCATTCGCGGTCTTGGCTGGGTGCTCGGTCAGATGCCGCAGGCGCTTGTGGCATTCCGCCGCGTGGGCGAGATCGCGAAGGCGGCGACCGAGGTCGACGAGCCCGGCTATGTGGATGTCGCGCGCCAGGGTGCCGGGTCGATGAGCTTCGTGAACGCGGACATCGGCGCCGACGACGGTGAGGGCAACCTTGCGGTGATCCTTCGCGACGTCTCGCTTGACCTGGCTCCAGGCACGGTCACCGCGCTCGTGGGTGCCACAGGCTCCGGCAAGTCGACCGTCGCTCTTGCCGCATCGCGACTCGCTCGCCCCGTCACAGGAGAGGTCACTCTCGATGAGGTGGACCTGCAGACCATCGCAGAGCTCGGCACGCACGTGGCCCTCGCGCCCCAGACGGCCTTCGTGTTCGCAGGCACGGTGCGCGACAATGTGACGCTGGGCGAGGCCTACTCGGACGAGCAGATCTGGAACGCCCTGCGCCGTGCGAACGTCACCGAGGTCGTCGAAAGTATCGGCGGTCTGGATGCGGTGCTGCACGAGCGCGGCATGAACCTCTCGGGCGGTCAGCGCCAACGCCTGGCGCTTGCCAGGGCGCTCGTTCGCGAGCCGAGAGTGCTGGTGCTCGACGACGCGACAAGCGCCGTGGATCCGCGCGTCGAGCGCGAGATCCTCACCGGACTGTCGAAGGACGGCAACGGCCCAACGGTGCTCATCATCGCGTACCGCCTCGCGTCGATCCTGCTCGCGGACCACGTGGTTCATGTTGACCGCGGCAAGGTTGTGGATTCAGGAACGCATGCGGAGCTCCTGAAGCGCGACGAGGGCTATCGCGAGCTCGTGCTCGCCTATGAGGAAGACAGCAGACGACAGGCAGAACAGGAAGCGGGGTACATCGGATGAGCAGGCGCTCCCGCGAGATCCCGCCGCTGCGCGAGACGTTCCGCAGAGGATTCGAGGTCAGCCCAGAGCTTCGCAAGGGACTTGGCGTCACCTTGGCGCTTGCCGCGGTCGCTGCGGCAGGTCAGGCTGCCGTGCCGTTCCTCACCCAGCGCATCACCGACCACGGCCTGCTGGCGCCGGGCGGCGTCGACACCGGCCTGGTGCTCAAGTACGCGCTCGTCGGCATTGCCGTCCTCGTCACCTCAGCGGTGGTCGCCTGGCGAGTGCGCTCTCGCATGGTGACCGCGGCGGAGGCGGGCCTTGCCACGCTGCGCATCGAGGCATTTGGCAAGGTGCACGAGCTGTCCGTTCTCACTCAGAACGAGGAGGCAAGGGGCCGCTACGTGTCCCGCGTCACGGGTGACGTCGAGACCATGCGCGACCTCATGCAGTGGACCGGAGCGGCCATGATAATTGCCGCTCTCGAGTCGCTCATCGTGTTCATCGTGATGGTCGCCTACTCGTGGCAGCTGTCCCTGCTGGTCGTGGTCGCGTTCGTGCCCGCCGTGCTGTCCCTGCTGTGGGTGCAGCCTCGCGTGCGCCGCGCCTATGAGAAGGTGCGCGCGATGATGGGCGAGCTCCTCGCGTCGACCTCTGAGCAGCTCGTCGGCATCGCCACGATCCGCTCCTACGGCGTGCAGCAGCGCATGCGCGGCCGCCTCGGAGCGCAGATCGACGAGATCCTCGCGGGAGACCGTCGCGCGGCGAAGCTGTCGAGTCTCAACTTCTCGTCAACGGTGATCGGGCAGTCGCTCGCCACGGGCCTTGCGCTCATCGGCGGAACGCTGCTTGCGCTCGACGGGAAGATGTCGGTCGGAACCGTCGTCGCGTTCCCGTTCCTCGTGTACACCTTCGCGGGGCCGCTCATGTGGATCATCGAGATGCTCGCCGAGCTGCAGCGCGCGATGGTCGGCTGGCGGCGTGTGCTCGAACTCGTCGACGCCGAGGTCACCGTCAAAGACCCGGGCGACAAGGGCACCCCCATCCCTCACGGCCACGGTGAACTTAAGATCGAGGGCGTCCGCCTCAGCTATCCCGGCGGTCCCGAGGTGCTCAAGGGAATCGACCTCGAAGTGCCATCCGGAAAGCGCATCGCGCTCGTGGGCCAGACTGGCTCCGGCAAGACGAGCCTCGCTCGACTCATGTCGCGGTTCATCGACCCCAGCGCGGGTCAGATCTCCGTTGGCGGCATCGACCTGCGCAGCGTGCCCATGAGTTCGCTGCGTCGCGCGGTCGCCGTGGTCCCGCAGGAGGGCTTCCTCTTCGAGGGCACCATTCGCTCGAACCTCGCCTACGCACTGCCCGACGCTGACCCTGAGGATCTCGGCAAGCGCGCCCAAGCGGCACTTGAGTCTCTGGGCCTCGAGTCGTGGCTGGGCACGCTGCCCAACGGTCTCGACACGGAGGTCGGTCCGCGCGGGGAGCTGCTGAGTGCAGGGGAGAGGCAGCTGGTGTCGATCGCTCGCGCCTACCTGCGCGACCCCGACCTGCTGATCCTCGACGAGGCTACTTCGGCGGTAGACCCTGCCACTGAAGTGCGCATCTCGAGGGCACTCGAGGGACTCATGCAGGGGCGCACGGCCGTCGTCATCGCTCACCGTCTGTCGACGGCAGAGCGCGCCGACCTCATCGGCGTGATGGAGCACGGCGAGCTCGTCGAAGTGGGACCCCACCGCGAACTTGTCGACAAGGGCGGCATCTATGCGGAGCTGTACGCCGCTTGGGTGTCGCAGACTCGCGACTGACCGCTCGGCAGTGTGACGGGCTCACGCCCCTCCCGTGGAAAGATGGTCGCCATGCTCGCACCAGACATCGCCTCTCGTCTCAAGCGCACCCCTGACGGCCTTGTGGTCGCGGTGGCGCAGCAGCACGACACCGGTGAGGTCCTCATGGTCGCGTGGATGAACGACGACGCGCTTGAGCAGACGCTCACCACCGGCCGTGCCGTGTACTGGAGCCGCTCTCGTCAGGAGCTGTGGCGCAAGGGCGACACCTCTGGGAACATTCAGCGCATCGTCGATGTCAGCATCGACTGCGACGGCGACGCCCTGCTGCTTCGCGTCGACCAGACCGGTCCCGCGTGCCACACGGGCGAGCGGTCCTGCTTCGACGCCGGCGGCGACCTTGGAGCGGTGAAGGGGATTGAGGCGTGACCGGAGTGAAGGTCGAGTGGGGCCAGACCTGGCCCTCTTTCGAGCAGTTCGTGGAGCTGGGCGCGACCCATCGCGTGGTTCCCGTGGTGCGCCGCGTGCTCGCCGACTCGCTCACGCCGGTCGCGGTGTACCGCGCACTGGCGGACTCGCGGCCAGGCACCTTCATCCTCGAGTCTGCGGAGCCAGACGGCTCGCGCTCGCGCTGGTCTTTCGTAGGCGTGCGCTCTCGAGCAACGCTCACCGTCAATGGCGATGACGCGCACTGGGCGGGCGAGGTGCCAGTGGGCCTCGCAGACGGCGCGCCGCTCGATGCCATCCGCCGCGTCCTGGCAGAGCTGCAGTCCGAGCCCATTGAGGGCCTGCCCCCGCTCACGGGCGGCATGGTCGGAGTGATCGGCTGGGACATCATTCGCCAATGGGAGCCGACCCTGCCCAAGAAGGCGCCGAAGGACATCGATGTGCCCGACGCTGTGCTTGCGTTGGCCACCGACATCGCGGCAATCGATCACCACGACGGGTCCGTCTGGCTCATCGCCAACGCCGTCAACGCCAACGCTCAGGAAACCGGCATCGAAGCCGCCTATGACGACGCCGTCGCGCGGGTCGATGCGATGCAGGAGGCCCTGTCGGCGGCGTCGGCCGGTGAAGTCTCCGTGCTTGGCGAGGGAGAGGATGAACCCATCCGCCCCCGCAGCGCGGAGGGCGAGTTCGAAGAGGCCGTGCGCTTCGCGAAGAACGCGATCCGTGACGGCGAGGTGTTCCAGATGGTGCCCTCGCAGCGCTTTGACGTGAGCTTCGATGGCGACCCGCTCGATGTCTACAGGGTTGCGCGCACCATCAACCCCAGCCCTTACATGTACTACTTCCAGATTCAGGACGATGAGGGCCGCGAGTTCGCGATCGTCGGCGCCAGCCCTGAGTCGCTCGTGGCGCTGCAGCAGGGTCAGGTGCGCACGTACCCAATTGCGGGTTCCAGGCCGCGCGGAGCGAGTCCCGAAGAGGACAAGGCACTTGCCGAAGAGCTCATTCAGGACCCCAAGGAGATCGCCGAGCACGTCATGCTCGTCGATCTTGCGCGCAACGACCTCGTGAAGGTGTGCGAGCCCACCTCCGTCGAGGTGACGGAGTTCATGGCGATCAACCGCTATAGCCACATCATGCACATCTGCTCAACCGTTGTGGGCCGCATCGAGGCGCAGTACACCGCAGTTGATGCCTTCACCGCGACATTTCCTGCCGGAACGCTGTCCGGCGCACCCAAGGCAAGGGCCATCGCGCTCATCGATGAGATTGAGCCGGTGCGCCGCGCCTTCTATGGGGGAGCGGCCGGCTATTTCGACTTCGCAGGCAATATGGACTTCGCCATCACCATTCGCACCGCGCTCATTCGCGAAGGCGTGGCCCACATCCAGGCCGGCGCCGGAATCGTCGCCGACTCTGTGCCCGAAAGGGAGGCGCAAGAGACCCGCGACAAGGCCGCCGCTATGGTGCGAGCGGTGCGGCTTGCCTCCCGCCTGACCCCAGCGTCGGCACGCTAGAATCCACGCAGCAACCGAGATCTAGGAGCCCCCATGTCCAGCGTCCACCTTGAGCCCCAGGACCTTCCGGACCCCGCGTCCCCCAACCACGGCATGACTCTTGCCGCCTGGGTGCTCAACGTCGGCATTGTGATCGGTGCGATCGTTGCCGGAACAGGAATGATGATCGAGGCCGGCGCTGTGCTGTGGACCGGCGTCGTGATCATCGGACTCGCCCTGATCTCCGGCGGCGTGCTCCGTGCGCTGGGCTACGGACAGCCGCTAAAGTAGCGGGAACCGATGCCGTCCCGGCATCGGAGATCAAGGGAGATTGCATCAATGTCTGAAGTCACCCCGCCGCCGCCGCCCGCGGTCCCGCCGACGCCCCCCATGGGCGCTGCGCCGCAGCCTGGCAAGGGCAAGGCCATCGCCGCGCTCATCCTGGGTATCGTCTCTGTCGTTCTGTGCCTGTACTGGTTCATCGCGCTGCCTGCCGGCATCGTCGCGATCATTCTCGGCATCCAGTCCCGCAAGCAGGGCGTCGCCACCGGCATGGCCACCGCTGGTCTCATCACCGGTATCGTCGGCGCGCTGCTCGCAGCCATCATCCTGATCCTCGGCCTTGCCGGCGGTGGACTGGTGGAGTACTGCGAGGAGAACCCGGACAACGCCATCTGCTCCACGCAGTGACGTCGGTCGGCAGCCGCGGGACCAGCTCGGGAGGCGCACGCATCGCGTGGCGCGCCCTTGCGGGACCCGCGGCTGCCGCATTTCCGCTTCTAGCGGGGGCCGTGTACGTCTACGCGAAGAACCCCCACAACCCGGGCGCCACCTATGTGTGCCCCCTCTATGCCGCGACCGGCCTGTACTGCCCGGGCTGCGGTGGCACTCGAGCCGCGTATGACCTGATGCACTTCGACGTGCTGGGCGCGCTGTCGATGAATCCGCTCGTCGCGATCTCGATCCCTCTGCTGGTTGTGCTGTGGGTCCGCTGGGTGTTGCGCGGCCAAGGAGTGCAGCTGCGCGAATGGCCCTTCCCCAACTGGCTGGGATACGCACTTCCCGCCGTCATTGTACTTTTTGCCGTGTTGCGCAATTTCGGTCGATTTGCCGGCCTGTTGTCGCCATGATGGCGCGGCCGTGCGCTGCTGCGCGCAACAGGCCGCACACCTCGCGCGTGGTGACGTTGGGCGAACCATCCCGCGGTAAGTCAACCTCGTCAGCGGCGCTACCATAGGGCCATGGCAGAGGCGGGGAGCAGTGTGCTTGACAGCATCGTCGCGGGTGTCCGCGAGGACTTGGCGCGTCGAGAGCAGCTGACATCAATGGAGAGCCTGAAGGCGCGCGCGGCGCGTCTTCCGAGCGCTATCGACGCTCGTCAGATCCTTGCTCGCGACGAGGTCGCGGTGATCGCCGAAGTGAAGAGGTCGAGCCCCTCAAAGGGTTCCCTTGCAGACATCTCCGACCCCGCATCGCTGGCCACCGAATATGAGGCCGGGGGAGCATCGGTCATCTCCGTGCTCACTGAGGAGCGTCGCTTCGAGGGTTCGCTGAGCGACCTTGACGCGGTGCGCGCCAAGGTGGACATCCCCATTCTTCGCAAGGACTTCATCGTCACGCCGTACCAGGTGTGGGAGGCCCGCGCTCACGGTGCAGACATGGTGCTGCTGATTGTCGCCGCGCTTGAGCAGATGGCCCTCGAGAGTCTCGTGGAGCGGGTGCACTCGCTCGGCATGTGCGCCCTTGTTGAGGTTCACGATGAGGAAGAGGTCAAGCGTGCCGCCGATGCCGGTGCTCGCGTCATTGGCGTCAACGCGCGCAACCTCAAGACCCTCGAGGTGGACCGTCACACGTTCGCGCGCGTCGCACCCACGATTCCCGATGGCATCCTGCGCGTCGCAGAGTCCGGGATCCGCGACAGCCACGACGTCGTCGAGTACGCCCGCATGGGCGCCGACGCGGTGCTCGTTGGCGAGGCGCTCGTGAAGGACGACAACCCCCGCCAGGCGGTTGCTGAGATGGTCGCGGCGGGAGCGCACCCGGCCCTGCGCTCGGTGCGCCCGTGAGCGATTCCCTCCAGGCGGCACCGGGGCCGTACTTCGGAGATTTCGGCGGTCGTTTCGTTCCTGAGGCGCTCGTCGCCGCTCTCGACGAACTCACCGACGCGTACGACAAGGCGAAGATCGATCCGGGCTTCCAGTTCGAGCTTGAGCGCTTGGCCCGCGACTACACGGGCCGCCCGTCGATCGTCACCGAGGTTCCCCGTTTCGCTCGTCACGCGGGCGGCGCGCGCATCCTGCTCAAGCGCGAAGACCTCAACCACACGGGCTCGCACAAGATCAACAACGTGCTGGGCCAGGCGCTGCTGACCAAGCGCATCGGCAAGACGCGCGTCATCGCAGAGACCGGCGCCGGTCAGCACGGCGTCGCGACGGCGACCGCAGCGGCCCTCATGGACCTCGAATGCATCATCTACATGGGCGAAGAGGACACGCAGCGACAGGCACTCAACGTGGCCCGCATGCGGCTGCTCGGTGCGGAAGTGGTCCCAGTGACGTCCGGCTCGCGCACGCTCAAGGACGCGATCAATGAGGCGTTCCGCGACTGGGTGGCCAATGTCGAGACCACCAACTACATCTTCGGCACCGCAGCTGGGCCGCATCCGTTCCCCGCGATGGTTCGCGACTTCCAGCGCACCATCGGTCTCGAGGCCCGCGAGCAGACGCTCGCCATGGGGGGCCTGCCCGACGCTGTGGTCGCCTGTGTGGGCGGCGGCTCCAACGCGATCGGCATCTTCGACGCCTTCCTCGACGACGCAGACGTGCGACTCATCGGCTGTGAAGCCGCGGGCGATGGTGTCGAGACCGGCCGCCATGCCGCGACCATCACGGGCGGTCGCCCCGGCGTGCTGCACGGCTCACGCTCGTACATCCTGCAAGACGAGGACGGCCAGATCACCGAGTCCCACTCGATCAGCGCTGGCCTTGACTACCCAGGCGTGGGTCCGGAGCACTCGTGGCTCGCGGCGATCGGTCGCGCGGAGTACTGGCCCATCACCGATGCGGAGGCGATGGACGCGTTCTCGCTGCTGAGCCGCGCCGAGGGAATCCTGCCTGCTATCGAATCGGCCCACGCACTCGCCGGCGCCATCAAGGTCGGTCGTGAGCTGGGTGAGGGCGCGACGATCCTCGTGAGTCTTTCCGGCCGCGGCGACAAGGACGTCGAGCAGGCCGCGCGCTGGTTCGGTCTGCTGGAGGGCGACGCGTGAAGTCGATGATCGCGGCGATCGACGCCGCCAAGGCGGAGGGGCGCGCGGCGCTCATCGGGTACCTGCCAGTGGGCTACCCCTCGGTCGAGGGTTCATGCCGCGCGATTGCGGCGATGGTCGAGGCGGGTGCCGACGGCGTTGAGGTGGGCGTGCCGTACTCGGACCCGAGCATGGACGGCCCGACTATCCAGGCAGCCGCCGAGGCCGCCCTTCAGCGCGGTGTTCGCGTTCGCGACACGTTCAAGGCTGCGCGCGCGGCGGTTGAGGCTGGTGCTCCAGCCGTCGTGATGTCGTACTACAACCCGATCCTGCAGTACGGAATCGATCGCTTCGCCTCCGAGCTCGCCGAAGCCGGGGGAGCGGGAGTGATCCTTCCCGATCTCACGCCAGACAACGCGGAGGAGTGGCTCGCGGCCGCAGAGCGCCACGGGCTTGAGACCACCTTCCTCGTAGCTCCCAGCTCGACGCAAGAGCGGATCCACTTCACCGTGAGCGCCACCACGGGCTTCCTCTACGCGACCGCCGTCATGGGAGTGACTGGCGAGCGTGCCCAGATTGGCGCCGAGGCCGAGCGACTCGTTCGCGACTCTCGTGCCGCTGGCGCGAAGCATGTATGCGTAGGCATTGGCGTGACGACCGGCGAGCACGCGGCCCAGGTGGGCGCCTACGCTGACGGAGTGATTGTCGGCTCTGCACTCGTACACCAGCTTCTTGACTACGACGACGAGGACGCCGCTCTTGACGCGCTGCGCGCAAAGGTGGCCGAACTCGCCCAAGGTGTGCGGAGCGTCGGGCAGTGAGGGCGTTCATCCCCGCGCCGTCAGAGGGGCTTTCCGCGTTCCATCTGGGACCGCTGACCATCCACATGTACGCCCTGTGCATCCTCACAGGCATCTTCTTCGCGGTGTGGTTCACCACCCGACGCTGGGTCGAGCGGGGCGGCGATCCTGACGTCGTGGGGTCCGTGGCCTTCTGGGCGGTGCCGTTCGGCATCGTCGGCGGCAGGATTTATCACCTCATCACGTCTCCCGACGCGTACTTCGGTGAAGGCGGCAATCCCGTCGACGCGCTCAAGATCTGGAATGGCGGCCTGGGAATCTGGGGTGCGGTGGCGCTCGGCGCCGTGGGTGCCTGGATCGGCTGCCGTCGCTACAACGTGAGCTTCGTGACGTTCATGGATGCCGCGGCCCCCGGCGTGCTCATTGCGCAGGCGATAGGCCGCCTTGGCAACTACTTCAATCAGGAGCTGTTCGGCGGACCCACGGAGGTGCCTTGGGCGCTCGTGGTGGACCCGCGGTTCCGCCCCAGCGGCTTTGAGCAGTTCGAGACCTTCCATCCCACGTTCCTGTACGAACTGCTGTGGAACCTCGCGGGCGCCGCCCTCATCGTGTGGCTCGACAAGCGCTTCGACCTGCGCGGTGGGCGCGTGTTCTGGCTCTACGTGATGGTCTACACCGCGGGCCGCTTGTGGATCGAGATGGTGCGCATCGACGACGCGCACACGTTCTGGGGCATTCGCGTGAACGTGTTCGTGTCCATCGTGGTGCTTGCGATGGCGATTATGATCTTCTTCTGGCTGAGGGCGCGGCAGCGCAGCTTGGCCGATGTGCCCCGTGGGGAGCTGGCGGCTTCTCGCGTGGCTGACGGAGGCGATCCCTCCGCGGACCCTGACGGGGGAGACCCTCCCGTGACAGACGCCGACAGTGCTGCTGAGGGCGGCGTCAAGGAATAGCGCTCGCGACGCGGGACCAAAGGGGATTCACTGGCCCTCCGGTCACGCTGTACGCTGTGTACCCGTGTGAATTGCGGGTCGACGGCGCCCCGATACCCAATACCGCTGGCAATGCCTGCGGTGACGAAGGACGGTGAGATGGCCGCGGAGCCTCGCGACCACCTGCGCGCAGGTGGACTGTACGACCCGGCGTACGAGCACGACTCGTGCGGTGTGGCATTCGTTGCCACCCTCAGGGGATACGCCGGCAGGGACATCGTCGAGGCCGGTCTCACCGCGCTTAAGAACCTTGAGCACCGTGGTGCCGTTGGTGCTGAGACCGAGACCGGAGACGGTGCGGGAATCCTCACCCAGATCCCTGATGGCTTCCTGCGCGCCGTTGTCGACTTTGAGCTTCCCGAGGTGGGCTCGTATGCCACGGGCATCGCCTTCCTTGAGGTGGGCCGCGAAGCCGAGCAGGTCGCGATCTTCGAAGCTCAGGCCGCGGCAGAGGGCGTGAGCGTCCTCGGCTGGAGGGATGTGCCCGCCGACGGCTCGTCGCTTGGCCCCTCTGCTCGGGCCGCCATGCCGACGTTCCGCCAGGTCTTCATCTCCGCCGAGCCAGCGTCGGGCATTGATCTTGACCGCAAGGCGTACCGCGTTCGCAAGCGTGCTGAGAAGGAGGGCGGTCCGTTCTTCGCGTCTCTGTCCGCGCGCACCCTGACATACAAGGGAATGCTCACGACGTATCAGCTGGAGCAGGTCTTCCCTGACCTCCAAGACGAGCGCTTCACCTCCGAGCTCGCGCTTGTTCACTCTCGCTTCTCGACCAACACGTTCCCCAGTTGGCCGCTAGCGCAGCCGCTGCGGTTCATCGCCCACAACGGCGAGATCAACACCGTGCGGGGCAACCGCAACTGGATGGCCGCTCGCCAGGGAACCCTGCGCTCGGAGCTGCTCGGCGAGCTCGCCGACCTCATGCCCGTGTGCACCCCGTCCGCGTCCGACACCGCGTCGTTCGACGAGGTGCTCGAGCTGTTGCACCTTGGCGGTCGCTCGCTGCCCCACGCGATCCTCATGATGATCCCTGAGGCGTGGGAGAAGAACGAGGAGATGGACCCCGCTCGCCGGGCGTTCTACGAGTACCACAGCACCCTTATGGAGCCGTGGGACGGTCCTGCGTCTCTCACCTTCACTGATGGGACAGTCATTGGCTCGGTATTGGACCGCAACGGTCTGAGACCGGGCCGTTTTTGGGTCACCAACGATGGGCTCGTTGTGCTTGGCTCGGAGGCAGGCGTTCTCGACATCGACCCCGCGACGGTCGTGCGCAAGGGACGTCTCCAGCCTGGGCGCATGCTGCTTGTCGACACGGCAGCTGGCCGCATCATCGAGGACGAGGAGATCAAGACTCGCCTCGCTGCCGAGCACCCCTACGCGGACTGGATCCGCGAGCACACCGTGCGCCTTGCCGAGCTTCCTGAGCGCGAGCACATCGTCCACTCGACGCACTCCGTGAACCGTCGCCAGCGCACCTTCGGCTACACCGAAGAGGAGCTGCGCATCCTGCTCGCACCGATGGCGAAGACCGGCGCAGAGCCGCTTGGCGCCATGGGCTCTGACACCCCGGTCGCGGTGCTGTCCGGTCGCCCCCGACTGCTCTTCGACTACTTCACGCAGATGTTCGCGCAGGTCACCAACCCTCCGCTCGACGCGATCCGCGAAGAGCTCGTGACGTCGATCGGCGGTGCGATCGGACCCGAGCCGAACCTGCTCGAGACCGACCCCACGCACGCTCGCAAGCTCGTGCTCGACTTCCCGGTCATCGACAACGACGAACTCGCGAAGATCATCCACGTCGACGCCGACCCGCGCCTCAAGGGAATCTTCTCCTCGCGCACCATCAAGGGCCGCTATCGCGTCCATGAGGGCGGAGCGGGACTTGAGCGCCGGCTTGGTGAGATCTTCCGCGAGGTGGATCAGGCGGTCGCCGATGGAGTGAGCTTCATCGTGCTGTCCGACCGCGACAGCGACCAGGAGCATGCTCCCATCCCGTCGCTGCTGCTGCTGAGCTCCGTGCACCACCACTTGGTGCGCAACCACACGCGCACCAAGGTCTCGCTTGTTGTCGAGGCAGGTGATGTGCGCGAGGTGCACCACATCTCGCTGCTCATCGGCTACGGAGCGGCTGCCGTCAACCCGTACCTCGCGATGGAGACGGTCGAGGAGCTCGCGAAGACCAGCCACCTCGGCGACATCACGCCAGACAAGGCGGTGAAGAACCTCATCAAGGCGCTCGGCAAGGGCATGCTCAAGGTGATGTCGAAGATGGGCATCTCCACGATCGCCTCGTATCGCGGTGCCCAGGTGTTCGAGGCCATCGGCCTTGAGCGCGCCATGGTGGATCGCCACTTCGCGGGAACGCCGAGCCAGATCGACGGCGTGGGCATCGACGTCATCGCCGAGGAGGTGGCTGCGCGCCACCGCGAGGCGTACCCGCTGAGCGGAGAGCGTCCCCCGCACCAGCGCCTCAACACCGGCGGCGAGTACCAGTGGCGCCGTGACGGCGAGCTCCACTTGTTCAACCCCGAAACGGTCTTCAAGCTTCAGCACTCGACGCGCACCCGCCAGTACGAGGTCTTCAAGGAGTACACGGACCTCGTCGACGACCAGTCGCGCAACCTCATGACGCTGCGCGGGCTGCTGGAGTTCGACTCCGACCGCCGCCCCATCCCGATTGAGGAGGTGGAGCACGTCAGCGAGATCGTCAAGCGCTTCTCCACGGGTGCGATGTCATACGGCTCGATCTCCCAAGAGGCCCACGAGACCCTCGCGATTGCGATGAACCGCCTTGGCGGCAAGTCGAACACCGGTGAGGGTGGAGAGTCGCCAGAGCGTCTCCACGACCCCGAGCGTCGCAGCGCCATCAAGCAGGTCGCCTCCGGCCGCTTCGGCGTGACGAGCGAGTACCTCGTGAACGCGGACGACCTGCAGATCAAGCTCGCCCAGGGCGCCAAGCCCGGCGAGGGCGGTCAGCTGCCGGGTGCCAAGGTTTACCCGTGGGTCGCGGCCACGCGTCACTCGACCCCTGGCGTGGGCCTCATCTCGCCACCGCCGCACCACGACATCTATTCGATCGAGGATCTCAAGCAGCTGATCCACGATCTCAAGAACGCAAACCCTGAGGCGCGCATCCACACCAAGCTCGTCTCCGAGGTGGGCATCGGCACCATTGCCGCGGGCGTGGCGAAGTGCAAGTCCGACGTCGTGCTGATCTCCGGCCACGACGGCGGCACCGGCGCGTCGCCACTCAACTCTCTCAAGCACGCCGGCGCTCCCTGGGAGATCGGCCTTGCCGACACCCAGCAGACGCTTGTCGCCAACGGCCTGCGCGACCGCGTGGTGGTGCAGGTCGACGGGCAGCTCAAGACCGGTCGCGACGTTGTCATCGCTGCGCTGCTCGGCGCCGAGGAGTTCGGCTTCGCCACCGCTCCGCTCGTGGTCAGCGGCTGCGTCATGATGCGCGTGTGCCACCTCGACACGTGCCCCGTGGGCGTCGCGACGCAGAACCCCGAGCTGCGGTCGCGATTCACCGGCAAGCCCGAGTTCGTCGAGACGTTCTTCCTGTTCATCGCCCAGCAGGTGCGAGAGCTGCTCGCTCAGCTCGGCTTCCGCTCGATCGAGGAGGCGGTGGGTCACGTCGAGGTCCTGCGCACCCGCAAGGCGATCGAGCACTGGAAGGCCAAGGGCCTCGACCTCGCGCCCATCCTCGCCACGCCCGACGCTGGTGCGGCTCTGCGTCACGCCACCAGCCAGGACCACGGCTTGGACGGCGCTCTCGACAACGAGTTCATCGCCAAGGCCGGCCAAGCGCTCGACAGCGGCGAGAAGGTCGTCATCGAGTCGACCGTTCGCAACGTCAACCGCACGGTGGGAACGATGCTCGGCTACGAAGTGACTCGCCGCCACCAGGGTGCTGGCCTTCCCGACGACACGATCACAGTGCAGCTCACCGGCACCGCCGGGCAGTCGTTCGGAGCGTTCATTCCCAAGGGCGTGACGCTCAAGCTCTACGGCGACGCCAACGACTACGCGGGCAAGGGTCTCAGCGGTGGACGCATCATCGTGCGTCCCGACCGTGCAGCCATGCTCGACGACTCTCAGGACGTCATCGCCGGAAACGTCATCGCCTACGGCGCCACGAGCGGAGAGTTGTTCCTGCGCGGCCAGGTGGGCGAGCGCTTCTGCGTGCGCAACTCGGGCGCCACCGCTGTGGTTGAGGGAGTGGGAGACCACGCTCTCGAGTACATGACCGGCGGCACCGCGGTGATCCTCGGACGCACCGGTCGCAACCTCGGTGCCGGAATGTCCGGCGGCACCGCATATGTCCTTGATCTGCGCCCGTCGCGAGTGAACGCGGAGGCCGTCGCCTCCGGCGAGCTCACGCTGAGTCCGCTCGATGCCGAGGACGAGGTCATCGTCCGCACTCTCGTCGAGCGGCACTACGCAGAAACCGAGTCCCCAACGGCACGCGACCTGCTCGCCGACTGGCCCGCAGCGTCGGCCCGGTTCACGAGGGTGCTGCCTGCCCAGTTCGCCAAGGTTCGCGAGGTTCTCGCCGAACTCGAGAACGCTGGGGGCGACCTGTCCGCGCCGGGTGCGTGGGCCGAGTTCCTGGAGGTGACTGGTGGCTGACCCGCGCGGATTCCTCAAGGTTCGCGAACGCGAACTGCCTGCAAACCGGCCCGTGCCGGTGCGACTGCTCGACTGGGCCGACGTCAAGGACTCGCTGTCCAAGGATGAGGCGGTGCTCAAGCGCCAGGCCGGACGCTGCATGGACTGCGGCATCCCGTTCTGCCACCAGGGCTGCCCGCTCGGCAACCTCATTCCCGAGTGGAACGACCTCACGTGGCGCGACCAGTGGGAGGACGCGATCGATCGCCTCCACGCCACGAACAACTTCCCTGAGTTCACGGGCCGCATCTGCCCGGCTCCTTGCGAGACCTCGTGCGTGCTCGGCATCAACCAGCCTGCGGTGACCATCAAGAACGTCGAGGTGTCGATCATCGACAAGGCGTTCGAAAAGGGCATCGTCACTCCCAAGATTGCCCAGCGCCACACCGGCAAGACCATCGCCGTCGTGGGCTCTGGCCCTGCGGGTCTCGCTGCCGCACAGCAGCTCACTCGCGCGGGCCACACTGTCGCCGTGTACGAGCGCGCCGACCGCATCGGCGGGCTGCTGCGCTACGGCGTGCCCAGCTTCAAGATGGAGAAGCACCACATCGACCGCCGCGTGCGTCAGATGGAGGCAGAGGGCACCGTCTTCCGCACTGGCATCGAGATCGGCAAGGACATCCCGTGGGACCACCTGCGCGCCCGCTATGACGCGGTGCTCGTCGCGACGGGTGCGACCGTTCCTCGCGATCTGCCCATCCCCGGCCGGTACATGAAGGGCATCCATTTCGCGATGCCGTACCTCACGCAGGGCAACCTCGAGGCGGAGGGCGCGATCCCGCCCAACCACATCTCGGCAAAGGACAAGCACGTCATCATCATCGGTGGCGGCGACACCGGCTCCGACTGCCTCGGCACGGCCCTGCGTCAGGGTGCGAAGTCGGTGACCACCCTCGCGATTGGTGTGAAGCCTCCGCTCGAGCGCGACCCCAAGAACCAGCCGTGGCCCACCCACCCGCTGCTGTTTGAGGTGTCGTCCTCTCATGAGGAGGGCGGTGAGCGTCAGTTCCTCGCCTCCACCGTGGAGTTCATCGGTGACGAGGACCACCACGTCACGGCGCTGCGCGTTGCCACGACGGAAGTCATGCCCAACGGCATGCGCGGCCCCGCGCCGGGCACCGAGCGGGAGATTCCCGCCGACCTGGTGCTGCTCGCTATGGGATTCACCGGCCCCGAGGCCGACCTCATCTCGCAGCAGCTGGGCGTGACTGTCACCGAACGTCAGGCGTTCGCTCGCGACGCGAACTTCGCCACGGACCAGCCCGGTGTGTTTGTCGCCGGCGACGCTGGTCGCGGCCAGTCGCTCGTGGTGTGGGCGATAGCAGAGGGAAGGGCCGCGGCGGCGGCCATTGACGAGTACTTGACCGGCGGCACCGAGCTGCCGGCCCCCATCACGGCGCGAACCTCGGCGCTCCGTGCTTAACAACAACTAAGTTGGAGATATGCGTAACGCAAAGATTGTCTGCACTATTGGACCCGCAACGGCTTCGCT
>ENA-UOVV01000484-UOVV01000484.1-compost-metagenome-genome-assembly--contig:-NODE-484-length-46897-cov-7.644913_pt1 | contig 46897 bp, 38 predicted proteins | sample MGYA00238155_ERZ761577 | MGnify/ENA primary metagenome ERZ761577 (study PRJEB28898, sample SAMN06268775) | compost metagenome | isolation source: Emeryville, CA | place: USA:Emeryville, CA | collected... | reverse complement strand
AGAAGGACAACTGCATCATCGTCTGCTCGATCGAGAACCTCGATCCGATGGGCGTGCATACCGGCGACTCGATCACCGTCGCGCCGGCGCTGACGCTCACCGACAAGGAATATCAGATCATGCGCGACGCATCGCTGGCGGTGCTGCGCGAGATCGGCGTCGAGACGGGCGGCTCCAACGTGCAGTTCGGCGTCAATCCCGCCGACGGCCGCATGGTGGTGATCGAGATGAATCCGCGCGTGTCGCGCTCCTCGGCGCTGGCGTCGAAGGCCACCGGCTTTCCGATCGCCAAGGTCGCGGCCAAGCTCGCGGTCGGCTACACGCTGGACGAGATCGCGAACGACATCACCGGCGGCGCGACGCCGGCCTCGTTCGAGCCGACCATCGACTACGTCGTCACCAAGGTGCCGCGTTTCGCCTTCGAGAAATTCCCCGGCGCCTCCACCACGCTGACCACCTCGATGAAGTCGGTCGGCGAAGTGATGGCGATCGGCCGCACCTTCCAGGAGTCGCTGCAAAAAGCCTTGCGCGGCCTGGAGACCGGCCTGACCGGCCTCGACGAGATCGAGATCGAAGGGCTCGGCAAGGGCGACGACAAGAACGCCATTCGTGCCGCGCTCGGCACGCCGACTCCCAACCGCATCCTGCAGGTGGCGCAGGCGATGCGGCTCGGCTGGAGCAACGAGGACATCTTCGCATCCTGCAAGATCGATCCGTGGTTCCTTGCCGAGCTGCGCGGCATCGTCGAGATGGAGAACCGGATTCAGGCGAACGGCCTGCCGCAGCATGCGTTCGGCATGCGCACGCTGAAATCGATGGGCTTCTCGGACGCGCGGCTCGCCGTGCTCGCCAACACCACCGAAGCCGAGGTAAAGCAGCTTCGGCAATCGCTCGGCGTGCGCCCGGTCTACAAGCGCATCGACACCTGCGCGGCGGAATTCGCCTCGCCTACCGCCTACATGTATTCGACCTACGAGTCGCCGTTCGCCGGCGCGCCTGCCGACGAAAGCGCGCCCTCGGACCGCAAGAAGGTGGTGATTCTCGGCGGCGGTCCGAACCGCATCGGCCAGGGCATCGAGTTCGACTATTGCTGCTGCCATGCCTGCTTCGCGCTGTCGGATGCCGGGTTCGAGACCATCATGGTCAACTGCAATCCGGAAACGGTCTCGACCGACTACGACACCGCCGACCGTCTCTACTTCGAACCGCTCACCGCCGAAGACGTGCTCGAGATCATCGACACCGAACGGCAGAACGGCACGCTGCACGGCGTCATCGTCCAGTTCGGAGGCCAGACGCCGCTCAAGCTGGCGCGCGCGCTGGAGGCCGCTGACGTGCCGATCCTCGGCACCTCGCCCGACGCCATCGACCTGGCCGAGGACCGCGACCGCTTCAAGCGCGTGCTGGACCGGCTGCGGCTGACGCAGCCGAAGAACGGCATCGCCTATTCGGTGGAGCAGGCGCGCCTCGTCGCCGGCGATCTCGGCTATCCGCTGGTGGTACGCCCCTCCTACGTGCTCGGCGGCCGCGCGATGCAGATCATCCGCGAGGACAGCCAGCTCGGCGATTACCTGCTCGAGACGCTGCCCGAACTGGTGCCCGCCGATATCAAGGGCCGGTATCCGAACGACAAGACCGGGCAGATCAACACCGTGCTCGGCAAGAATCCGCTGCTGTTCGACCGCTATCTGTCGGATGCCATCGAGATCGACGTCGACTGCCTCAGCGACGGCAAGGATACCTTCGTCGTCGGCATCATGGAGCATATCGAGGAAGCCGGCATTCACTCCGGCGACTCCGCCTGCTCGTTGCCGCCGCATTCCTTGAGCGCAACCACCATCGCCGAGCTCGAGCGGCAGACCCGCGAACTCGCGCTCGGCCTCGACGTGGTCGGCCTGATGAACGTGCAATACGCCCTCAAGGACGGCCAGATCTACGTCCTTGAGGTCAACCCGCGCGCCTCGCGCACCGTGCCGTTCGTCGCAAAGGTGATCGGCAGGCCGGTGGCGAAGATTGCCGCGCGCATCATGGCCGGCGAGAAGCTCGCCGACTTCGCGCTGAAGCCGCAGCAGCTCAATCACGTCGGCGTCAAGGAATCGGTGTTTCCGTTCGCGCGCTTCCCGGGCGTCGACACCGTGCTCGGTCCGGAGATGCGCTCGACCGGCGAAGTCATGGGCCTCGACCGCAACTTCGAAGTCGCCTTCGCCAAGAGTCAGCTCGGCGGCGGCACCCGCGTGCCGCGCGGCGGCACTGTGTTCGTGTCGGTGCGCGAGGAAGACAAGACGCGGATTCTCGACAGCGTCCGGCTGCTGTCGTCGCTCGGCTTCCGAGTGATCGCCACCTCCGGCACGCAGCGTTTCCTCTCGGATAACGGCGTGCCCGCCGAGAAAATCAACAAGGTGCTGGAAGGCCGGCCGCACATCGTCGATGCCATTACCAATGGCGAGGTGCAGCTGGTGTTCAACACTACCGAAGGTCCGCAAGCCCTCGCGGACAGCCGTTCGCTGCGGCGTGCTGCCCTCTTGCATAAAGTGCCGTACTACACCACTCTATCGGGCGCCGTAGCGGCCGCTCAGGGCATTCGTGCCTATCTGGGCGGGGACCTTGAGGTCCGTACGCTGCAGAGTTACTTTCCCGGAAACTGATCCGTCAGCGCTCCTGCGGGGCGGATCGGAAACGTTTGACGGAACTCGCGTGCCTTGGCGGTGTTCCGTTCAAAGGTGCGCCTGTTGACAGTCGAGACAAGGGGTGGTGCGATCTAGTGGAGTGAATTTGACATTAGTTATCCGCTTTGCCGCAGGTCCAGCAGGCGAACGTCAAATTCAAAGCTCTGCTGGAAACTTGTAACTGCTGGCAGTCCTCTCATTCTCGCATTTGCAAAACAGCCTGCTGCCACGGCTGCAAATGTCAGAACTGGACTGCCGGTCGACGTGAGATGGCGCAAACGGCATCGCGCCGATTTGCTAACTGATTTCCGGAAGCAACCGTGACGGTCGTTACGGAAATCGAAGGACGAGGGTAAATGGTGGACAAAGTTCCGATGACCCCCGGTGGTCACGCCGCGCTTGAGGATGAACTGAAGCAGCGTCAATCGGTGGAGCGACCGCGCATCATCGCGCTGATCGCGGAGGCGCGCTCGCATGGCGATCTGTCGGAAAATGCCGAGTATCACGCCGCTAAGGAAGAGCAGTCGCACAACGAAGGCCGCATCGCCGAGCTCGAGGACAAGCTGGCGCGCGCCGAAGTGATCGACATCAGCAAGCTCTCCGGCGACACCATCAAGTTCGGCGCCACCGTGACGCTGATCGATGAGGACACCGAGAAGAAGGCGGTCTGGCAGATCGTCGGCGAGAGCGAAGCCGATGCCAAGAAGGGCCGCATCTCGATCACCTCGCCGCTGGCGCGGGCGCTGATCGGCAAGACCAAGGGATCGTCGGTGGAAGTCATGGCGCCGGGCGGCGCCAAGGCCTACGAGGTCGCCAAGGTGGAGTGGCGCTGACCGCCGCTGGAAACTGTTCAAAAGGAAAGCCGCGCCCGCCGCGGCTTTTTTTGTGCCTTGACAATCCAACGCCCGCTTTCACGATGATGCAGCGGGAATGATCCGCTTATTTCGGGGTTCATCACATGGGCGTGACCCGCGGCCCGCGGGTGCTCAGGTATCAAATGGCGTCGATCCACATCGGGGGGAATTGAGATGAATGAATCACTCGCAAGATGGCAGCCGGCGGTGCTGAGCCTGCTGCGCTTCATGAGCGGGCTCTTGCTCCTGCAACACGGCACAGGAAAAATTCTCGGCTTCCCGACGCTGGCGAACTTCGCCAACCTGCAGATCGGGTCGATGGTCGGCATCGCCGGCCTGATCGAGCTGATCGGCGGCGCGCTGCTGGTGGTCGGCCTGTTCACCCGCAGCGCGGCGTTCATCGCCTCCGGCATGACGGCGGTCGCCTACTTCATGGTGCATGCGCCGAAGGGATTTTTCCCGATCCTCAATGGCGGCGAACTGGCGGCGCTCTACTGCTTCGTGTTCTTCTATCTCGTGTTCGCCGGCGGCGGCCCGATCAGCATCGATGCGATGCTGCGCAAGAAGTAACGGCAACGTCCCGCGAGCGGAACTCCGGGTCAGCCCCTGACGAAGAAGATCACGGTCAAAACCGCGCCCACCAGAACAACGGTGGCGCGGATGATCCTTTCCGGAACGTTGCGCGCGACGCTGACGCCCCAATAGCCGCCGACCACCGATGCGACGATCGTCACCAGCGCGTGAGGCCAGTGCACCAGTCCGCCGGCGATCAGCAGCGTCGCCGACACCACCTGGATCAGGAACGCGACGACGTTCTTCACCGCGTTGTCCTGGTGGTAATCGCCGCTGCCGATGATGGCGAGCGCGGCCAGCATCATGATGCCCATGCCGGCGCCGAAGAAGCCGCCATAGACCGTGGCAAGCACCATCACCAGAAACGCGACCACGCGGCTCGAGCCGCTCTTGCCTTGCGACAGCGGCTTGGTCCACGCGCGGATGCGATCGGAGAAGGCGAACAGCAGCGTCGCCGACAGCAACAGCCACGGCACCAGCGGACGGAATCCCTGGTCGCCGAGCCAGATCAGCAACAGCGCACCGACGCCGCCGCCGAACAGGCCGATCACCACGAAGGGAAGCATGCGCGTCAGGTGGGCGCGCACTTCCGAGCGATAGGCGAAGACGCTGGCGAGATTGGCCGGCGTCAGCGCCACCGCGCTGGTGGCATTGGCGTCGAGGGTCGGCAGCCCGCACGCCACCAGCGCCGCGAACGTCGCGAAAGTGCCGCCTCCGGCGACGGCATTCACGGTACCGGCGGCAAATCCCGCTGCCGCAAGCAGGAGAATCTGAAAAATCGTCACGTCAGCCTCAACTGCCGCCGGCGGCCGCGGACCGCGTCAGGCTCTGGTCTCTCGGGTGATGGTTCGGAAGCTCCCGCGGCAGGTTCATAACGGAGCGCGGCGAACTTGAGATGCGGGCTACTCATGCAACAAGTTCGCGCGGCGAGAAACGCCAGATGCGAGAGGGCGTTATGCAGAAACAGCGGGATCAATCTTGCGACGCCTTCAACTCCAGCGGCACGGCCGCGGCATATTTGGCGTTCTGCAGCACCAGCGAAGTCCGTACGTTGCGCACGTGCGGCGCAGCGGTCAGCTGGGTGACAAACTCCTGAAAGGTTGCCATGTCCGGCGCCACGCATTTCAGGATGAAATCCACCTCTCCCGACAGCATCCAGCATTCGCGGACCAACGGCGCGCGACGCACGAAGTCCTCGAAAGCGCGCAGGTCGGCATCGGCCTGGCTGGATAGATGCACCGCCGCAAACACCGTCACGTCGTAGCCGAGCCGGCGCGGATCGAGCAGCGCGCGGTATCCCTGGATGTAGCCTTCCTCCTCCAGCGTGCGCACCCGCCGCAGGCAGGGCGGCGGTGAAATTCCGACGCGTTTGGCCAACTCCACATTGGTGATGCGGCCGTCGGCCTGAAGCTCGCTCAGGATCTTCAGATCAATCTCGTCAAGGCTCTTGGACACCCGATTCAACCCTTCGTCGCGCCGGTCAGCTCATGGGCGGGACCTGTTCCGGCGTGCGGACTCAGCGCCACATCCTTAGCGCACCATCACGGCATGGCGCAATTTTATTTCGCAAGGCTGCACGACACGGAGATCGGGGGAAAATCACCCGGAATGTGTTGCAATTCTTGCATGGCTGCCCAGATAGCCTAAACTCACTGTAATGTTCCGGTTGTTTCGACCACGCGACGCCGGCGACGGCTTTTCCGCCGCGCCTGGCCTTCCTTGAGAGAAGGGGAAAACCCCCAAATGCCCACGCCCCAGCACGCTAAAGTTGTGATCATCGGTTCGGGTCCGGCCGGTTACACCGCCGGAATTTACGCCGCGCGGGCCATGCTGGAGCCGATCCTGATCCAGGGCATCCAGCCGGGTGGACAACTCACCATCACCACGGACGTGGAGAATTATCCGGGCTTCGCCGACGTGATTCAGGGTCCATGGCTGATGGACCAGATGGAGCGGCAGGCACGCCACGTCGGCACCACCATCGTCACCGACCTGGTCACCCAGCTCGACCTCAGCCAGCGTCCGTTCCGCATCACCTGCGACAGCGGTGACATTTACCTGGCCGACAGCGTGATCCTCGCCACCGGCGCCCAGGCGCGCTGGCTCGGCATGCCGTCCGAGGAAGCGTTCAAGGGCTTCGGCGTCTCCGCCTGCGCCACCTGCGATGGTTTCTTCTATCGCGGCAAGAACGTCGTGGTGGTCGGCGGCGGCAATACCGCGGTCGAGGAGGCGCTGTTTCTCACCAACTTCGCCGCCAAGGTGACCGTCGTCCACCGCCGCGATCACTTTCGCGCCGAACGCATCCTGCAGGACCGCCTGTTCAAGCATCCCAAGATCGATGTGGTGTGGGACAGCGTGCTTGACGAGATCTGCGGCGATAAGGAGCCGGTCAAGGTCACAAGCGTCAAGCTCAAGAACGTCAAGACCGGTGCGGTGACCGAGATTCCGGCCGACGGTGTCTTCATCGCCATCGGCCATGCGCCGGCGACCGAACTGGTGGCCGGTCAGCTCAAGCTCAAATCCTCCGGTTATGTCGAAGTCGCGCCGCACTCCACCGCGACCTCAGTGCCGGGTGTCTTCGCCGCCGGCGATGTCGCCGACGAAACCTATCGTCAGGCCGTGACGGCCGCCGGCATGGGATGCATGGCCGCTCTCGAAGCCGAACGTTTCCTTGCCCACAGCGCCAACGAACGGGCTGCAGCGGAGTAAACATGCCTCGCTCTCGGGACAATTTCGCCGACATGGATTGGGACAAGCTCAAGGTTTTTCATGCCGCCGCCGAAGCCGGCAGTTTCACGCATGCCGGCGAGCAGCTCGGCCTCTCGCAATCCGCCGTCTCGCGCCAGGTCAGCGCGCTCGAGCAGGAACTCTCGGTTTCGCTGTTCCACCGCCATGCGCGCGGCCTGATCCTGACCGAGCAGGGCGACCTGCTGTTTCGCACCGCGCATGACGTTTTCATGCAGTTGCAGGCGGCGCGCGCCAAGCTCACCGACAGCCGCGAGCGGCCCAGCGGCGACCTCAAGGTCACCACCACGCCCGGCGTCGGCATTCACTGGCTGATTCCGCGCCTCGGCGAATTCACCGCGCTGTTTCCGGAGATTCGCATTTCTCTGATCGTCACCGACGAGGAACTCGATCTGTCGATGCGCGAGGCGGACGTCGCCATCCGCACCCGCAAGCCAACTCAGCCCGACCTGATCCAGCGCAAGCTGTTCGCGATGGGCTTTCACGCCTATTGCTCGCCGGAATACATCAAGCACTTCGGCACGCCGCGCACGCTGGAGGAGCTCGACGGTCACCGCATCATCATGCTCAGCGACACGCAGGTGCCGCCACACCTGCAGAATCGCAACTGGCTGATCGAGGCCGGACGCAACGGCTCGGGCCCGCGCGAACCGTTCTTCAAGGTCAACAATATCCTTGGCCTGGTTCGCGCCTGCCAGCAGGGCCTCGGTATCGCGGCACTGCCGGATTACCTGGTCGAGGACAACAACCGATTGGTACAGCTCTTCGGTGAATCGGACTCGATTCAACTCGATACTTATTTTGTCTATCCGGAAGAGCTGAAGTCGGTCGCGCGCGTACAGGCGTTTCGGGATTTTGTCGTGAGCAAGGCGCAGCGCTGGCCCTCGTGAATAGCAGCCTTGCACGCCCTCAATGCTCGCATGACTGACATGCGACATGTCTTGTTGCCGCAACGCTGTGATAAGGCCCATACTCCTTTCACTGAACGGTCGCACCGTGCATCTGTCCCCCTCCTCTAGCGGTGCGGGCGTTCGGTTATCCCTCTTGGAAGGTGATTGTGTCGGCCTCACGTGGCCAATACCTCAAGCCGGGCTCCTCCGAGCCCGGCTTTTTTCATGTCACTCAGGTGTTATGATCGCGCGCAGACTCCCGATGACCCGAAACTGATGCGCCCGAGACTGATGCGGCCAAGCCGGATGTGCCCAAGACCCGCGCGACAGCCGCCGCATCGGCCCTCCCGAATCGCCGCGGCGCCGTCCCGCCAGAGCGAGCAGATCAAGTCGCGAATCCCGAAGGCAAGCGACCACCGCGCGACGCCACGAGGATTGGTTTACCTTGATCGGAAGAGCTCGTTCTGCGGCGAATAAATTTACCTCCGCTTATCGGACTATCCCTAGGTTGCGCCGCGATTAGCGTCCCTCCTCAGGTGTTGCATGTCTAAAATCTATAGCTGCATCGCCAACGCGCATGATCTGCGTCTCGTTGGCCTCGCGGTGATCATTTGTGCCCTGGCCTCGTGCGCCGGCGTCAACCTGCTTCGGCACTCGCGTACCACGGAAGGACATATGCGGCTGACGTGGCTCAGCATCTCGGCGATGTCCACGGGCTTCGGCATCTGGGCGACGCACTTCATCGCAATGCTGGCCTTCACGCCGGGAATTCCCAGCGCCTACAACATCGCGCTGACCTTCATTTCGCTGCTCGCCGCCGTGCTGCTGACCGGCGCGGGTTTCGCGCTGTCGCTCATCGCCAACTGGCGCATCGGCCCCTGGCTCGGCGGCGCCGCGGTCGGCGGCGGCATCGCCGCGATGCATTACACCGGGATGGCCGCATTCGAAATTCAGGGCGTGATCCTGTGGGACCCGATGCTGGTCGCGGCGTCCATCATCCTTGGGGCGGTGATCGGCGCCGCCGCCTTGCCGGTGGCGCTGCGCGGCGGCTCCGCCGCATGGAAATATTGTGGTGCCGCGTTGCTGACGCTGGCGATCGCCAGCCATCATTTCACGGCAATGGGCGCGGTCTCCATCATTCCCGATCCCACGATGATGATCCCGCCGGCGACGCTGCCAACCGGGCTCCTTGCCATCAGCGTCGCGCTGGGCAGCTTCATCATCATCCTGCTCGCGCTGGCCGGCGTGGCGCTCGACCTTCGCGACCGTCAGCGCAGCGAACTGGAGACCACCCGCATCCAGAGTCTCGCCGATGCCGCCGTTGAAGGCCTGCTGTTGTGCCAGGCCGAGCGTGTCGTCACCGTCAACAACAGCTTTGCCGCTTTGGCTGGGCTGCACGGCGCCACCTTTCCCACATGGCAGCTTGCCTCCTTCTTTCCCGATGACGCCGTTCGCCATCGCCTGCAGAGCACTGACAACGAGCCGGTCGAAACCGAACTGCGCCGGACCGACGGATCGAACGTTCCGGTCGAAATCATCCGGCGGCCGATGAACTATCAGGGCAAGCCGCATCACGTGATCGCCGTGCGCGATCTGCGCGCGCGTAAGGCGGCCGAGCAGCACATCCGCTATCTCGCCCACCACGATGCGCTCACCGGGCTTCCCAACCGCACCCACTTCAATGCCAAGCTGGATCGCGAACTCGAACAGGCGCGAGCCTCCAGCCAGAAGCTCGCCGTGCTCTGCTTCGATCTCGATCGCTTCAAGGAGGTCAACGATCTGTTCGGCCACTCCGCGGGCGACAAGCTGCTGCAGTCCGTCGCGCGACGCGTGGCGCCCCTGTTGAACGAACGCTGGATGCTGGCGCGCCTCGGCGGCGACGAATTCGCCATCATGATTCCCGACCTTGTCCATCCGGCCGATGCGGGGCAACTCGCCGAACAAATTCTGGACACGCTGCGTCAAAGCGGCACCTCGTCGGATATCGAGCAGGTGACGTGCAGCATCGGCGTCGCGATCTTCCCCGATGACTCCGCGGATCGCGAGGACCTGCTGACGCAGGCCGACACCGCGCTCTATCGCGCCAAGAGCGAGGGCCGCGCCACCTATCGCTTCTTCGAAGCTCGCATGGGCGTCGAGGTGCGCGAGCGCCGGGAACTCGAACACGAACTGCGCCACGCCCGGATGCGCCAGCAGCTCACCCTCGTGTTTCAACCGCAGCAGGACCTGCACAGCGATGAGATCACCGGATTCGAGGCGCTGCTGCGCTGGCATCATCCAAAGCTCGGATCGATTTCCCCCGCGGTGTTCATTCCTCTGGCGGAGGAGACGGGGGCAATCCTCGACATCGGATCGTGGGTGCTCCGCGAAGCCTGCCGCGAGGCCGCCTCATGGGACAAGCCGCTCAGCATCGCGGTGAAGTGTCGGCGGTCCAGGTCCACAGCACCGGCTTTGCGCAGACGGTGCACCAGATCCTGCTCGATACCGGGCTGTCGCCGCGCCGGCTCGAACTCGAGATCACCGAAACAGCGCTGGTACGCGATCTGACCCGTGCGCTGACGACGCTGCGCCAGATTAAGGCGCTCGGCGTGCGCATCGCCATGGACGATTTCGGCACCGGCTATTCGTCGCTGTCGAACTTGCGCGCCTTCCCGTTCGACAAGATCAAGATCGACGGATCGTTCGTGAAGTCGGTGAATGCCAATGCGCAGGCCGCCACTATTGTTCGCGCCGTTCTGGGGCTCGGCCGCGGACTGGGCCTGCCGGTGCTGGCCGAAGGCGTGGAGACGCGCGCCGAACTGTCGTTCCTGCGCAATGAGGGCTGCGAGACCGTGCAGGGCTATCTGCTCGGCCATCCCTCGCGGATCGAGTCCTATCGCGAATTCACGCACGGGGATGCGCTACCCGCCCCGCTCCTGCTGGCGCAATCAGCGTGACGCGCACCGGCTCCGATGGCATCGGAGCCGCAGCCTCATGCTGCTTCAAGATGCGCAGTCGCCGCGGTAACGGACGCGAAAAAACTCGTCGCCAGACACAAAAAACGCGCGGCAGGCGCGCGTTTGACCAGGTCCGAAAAGCGAAGCGGCGCACTTTACGCCGCTTGCTTGTGCATGGCTCCGTTGGCGGAGGCGCTACCGCGGATCGCCTTGACCGAACGATCAATGGCCGACCACAGGCGGCTGATCTCGGAGGCCGCGCGACCTTCGGAGTAATATTCCTGCGCACCCTCGCCATGTGCCAGTGCCAGCAGCAGGTCAGCCCGGTTGGTGACCTGACCGCTCCACACCGGTGCGCGGAATTTCGCCAGCGCCCCGCGGGCGATGGTCACGATCGGGCTTTCGACGCCCTCGCGCAGCGCCGGTGCGCCGTTCATCACCACGGCATAGGGCTTGCGCGCCGAGCGGCAGGTCTGGATGGTTTCCTGCACGGCGTTGACGTCGAAAACGCCGGGGCGCGCCGGAATGATCACCATCGTCGCATTGCGGACGGCGTCGTCCACCACAGCCGACATGTTCGGCGGGGTGTCGATGAAAACCCACTCGTAGCCGTCGCGTTTGGCGCTCGCGACGATCTCGCTGACGGAGCGGCTGGCGATTTTCAGCGGCGGCTCGTTGGTGCCACGCAGCTTGTGCCACAGGGTGAGCGAGCCCTGCGGATCGGCATCGACAAGAAGACAGGGACGCGACGGTTTATGGACGTGAGCGGCAAGATGAGCCGTCAGGGTGCTTTTCCCCGAGCCCCCCTTGCGGGATGCAAAAACAATGACGTTCATACCTTGGCCTCCAGATTGACCCCAGGAGACGAAAGTGAATCAGGTTGTTGATTCGTTAAAGTGGAAACTGCGATGCAATACTTCGACCATATGAGATTTGATCGCCGAGTGGGCCTTTCGAGTCACACCATGCACTGCAACAGCGCGGTCGCTCGCCCGCGTCAATCGGCCGCGCGGCCGCGGGCGCGCTGGTAGTCCTGCCACTTGCGCTCGGTCCAAGCGAGCAGGCGCACGATCGGCCCCCGCAGAATCGGTATGTCCTGGGCGATCAGCATCAGACCGAGTGGCAGCATCCAGATCCCAAGCACCGGCAGAAAACTGAGGATGCCACCGAGGATGAGAAGAAATCCGAGCGGCAGGCGCACGAGGCGCGACGACGGCCGGCGCAGCCAGGCCAGGAAACGGGCTGGTTTCGGCGGCAGCTTGTTCTCCAACCAGGCAAAATGCCGATCCAGCTCGGCTTGCTGATCACTCACTCAGACCTCGCTTATTTCCGGCGCTGCACAGGATATTCCGTCGCCACGAAGGTATTGGCGTCGGAAGCGCAACACATTTCCGCTTCAATTAAATCCCCCGTCTGATCGGATCAACGATCCGGCCCGCAATAACGTCACTGCGCCAGTTACGATCCCTCCTCTTATTACTAGCGCGCCTGACGGCAGCGCCCTCGCCGCGCCTGCAAGACACGAACTCACACCCATGTGAACGATGGAACGCGCCGCGCTACCGCCCGTTGTCGGGGCACTCCCGATGTTCAAAGGAGATTGCAGCATGAAGACAATGTTCCTCGCCGCCGCAGCCGCCACGGCGATGCTTGTGGCTGCGCCCGCTCTCGCCGCGCCTGCCGCGACAGGCAAGATGGCGCAGTCCACCACGACACAATCCGACACGGCAACGCCCGCCCCTGCAGCGAAGCCGATGAAGAAGTCGATGCGCCATAGCTCCACCAAGCGGGTGAAGTCCACGCGACATCGCAAACACATGAGCCGCATGGAGCAGCGTTATGAGCGCGTCGGGCAGCCGCGTTATGACCGCAGCGCGACCTATCGCGACGAATGGAATCGGCCGATGAACAGCGGCTTCGCTCCGCTCGACTTCGCGGGCAATGTGGTCGGTGGTGCGATCGGCACCGCGGGCGCGATCGCCGGCACCGCAGTCGGCACGGCCGGCGCGGTAGCGGCAGCCCCGTTCGGCGCGGGACCTTACGGCCATCGTGGCGCGTACGCGTACGAACCCGAATATGCCTATAACGAGGGCTATAACGCACCCTATGCGTACAACGGGACCGCGATGCAGTACTCACAGAGTTACGCAGCACGGAACGGCTTCGTCTGCCAGCCGGGCACGTGGTTCAAGAATGCCAACGGCCAACGGCAGCTTTGTCAGTAGCACGCATGGCGTCATCTCATGTCGTGCATCAGCGGCGCGCGCGACGGCTCAGGCCCGGCGCGCGCCGCTTCTCGTTCAGCTCACTCCGTTTACTGTGCGGTTCGCGGCATCGTGCATGGGCATTCCCGCGCTTCACCGCAGGACATTCGATATGGCAGCACGACGAGGTGCTGACATTAAGTGAATTTCGAACTAATCGTCGCCCTCGTCGCTCGCCAGCACGCCGCGCACGGCTGCTGCCCAGCCCTCGAGCTTTCGCGTGCGGGTCGCCGCGCTCATGTTCGGCTTGAAGCGCCGCTCGAGCCGCCAGGTATCGGCGAAGCGGGCCGGCTCCCGATAGAGGCCAGCGCTCAGTCCGGCGAGGTAGGCCGCCCCGAGCGCGGTGGTTTCCTGGATCACCGGCCGATCGACCGGCGCATCGAGCAGGTCGGCCAGCCGTTGCATGGTCCAATCGGACACCGCCATGCCGCCGTCGACGCGCAGCACGGCATTGGCGCTGGATGCGCCGGGCCAGTCCGCGCGCATCGCCGCCCACAGATCGTGGGTCTGGTAACAGACGCTTTCCAGCGCGGCATGCGCGAGTTCAGCCGGGCCGGTATTGCGGGTGAGGCCGAACAGGCCGCCGCGCACCCGGGGATTCCAGTACGGCGCGCCGAGGCCGACGAAGGCCGGCACCAGATAGACCGACTGCGCCGGATCGGAGCGATCAGCCAGCGGTCCTGTCTCGGCGGCATTGGCGATGATCTTGAGGCCATCGCGCAGCCACTGCACCGCGGAGCCCGCGACGAAGATCGAGCCTTCCAGCGCATAGGTGCGCTGGCCATTCAACTGGTAAGCGATGGTGGTAAGCAGCTTGTTATTCGACGCCACCGCCGTCGGCCCGGTATTGAGCAGCGCGAAGCAGCCGGTGCCGTAAGTCGATTTCATCATCCCGGGCGAGAAGCAGGCCTGCCCGATGGTCGCCGCCTGCTGATCGCCGGCGATGCCGCGCACCGCGATGCTGCCGCCGAACAGCTCCGCCGCGCTGTCGCCGAAATGCGCCGAGGAGTCGCGCACCTGCGGCAGCATCGCGGACGGCACATTCAGGATGCGCAGCAGCGTCTCGTCCCATACACCATCATGGATATTGAACAGCAGAGTACGCGACGCATTCGTGGCATCGGTGGCGTGCACCTTGCCGCCGGTGAGCCGCCACAACAGATAGCTGTCGATGGTGCCGAATAGCAGTTCGCCGCGCTCGGCGCGCGCCCGCGCGCCGGGCACGTGATCGAGGATCCACGCCACTTTGGTGCCGGAGAAATACGGATCGATGATCAGCCCGGTGCGCGATGCAATGTCCGGCTCAAGTCCCTGCGCCCGGAGCCGCGCGCAAATCTCCGCGGTGCGACGATCCTGCCAGACGATGGCGCGATGCACGGCGCGGCCGGTGGCGCGATCCCACACCACGGTGGTCTCGCGCTGATTGGTGATACCTATCGCGGCGATGTCGGCAGCCGTGACGCCGGCTTTCTGCATCGCCTCGCGGCAGGTTTCGAGCGTGGAGTGCCAGATGTCGTCGGGCTCGTGCTCCACCCAGCCGGACGCGGGAAAGTGCTGCGGAAATTCCCGCTGAGACATCGCGGCAATCGAGATGTCGGCACGAAACAGGATGGCGCGCGAGGACGTGGTGCCCTGATCGATGGCGAGAACGTGAGACGACATGCGGCGTTTTCCAGGCTGTTTGGCGCGAAGCACCAAGGCAATCGGATTGCGCCGCGAAGGTCAATATGCCGCCGCCATGCCGCACATGGGACCATTCCATGATTGGCGGAACGATTTCGTCCGCCCCTGTTTATTCTTCTCCGGGCCGCAACAACCAGGAGGTTCTTCCATGGCACTGATCAAGATCATCCTGGCGGGATCCATGCTCACCGCGCTTGGCTCGGTCGCGCTGGGCCAAGGGACACCGCCTCTCAAAGAGTCGCCGCCTCCGCCGCCCGGAATGCAGACCGGCATTGTCAGAATCGTCAATCGGCTGAACGGCACTGTCGTGATTGAGCCGACCAAGGAGAGCGCCAAAAATGCCAATCCGGACGCGGCCGCCGCGAAAGCCGCGGCTGAGAAAGCCGCCGAGAAAGCGGCTGCCGAACGGGCCGCCGCCGAGGAAGCTTCCGCCGAACGCCTGAAAATTAAGCGCGAGCTGATCGACGGCGTGCATGCCGGCGACAAGATCAAGTTCTCGGTCACCGAGTCCAACGGCGCCAAGACGATCACCAAGATCGAGGCGGATTAGAGCGTTTTCGATTTGGATGGCAACACCTGGCGCGAAACGTTGCGTGCCCCCTCTCCGTTGGGAGAGGGTCAGGGGTTACGGTATCAATAATGACTTTTCCCCCTCGCCCGGAGCCTTCGGCTCCGACCTCTCCCCTACGGGGAGAGGTGATGCATCGTCCATGGTGATCAATTCAATTCGAAAATGCTCTAGGTAGCCAATAAAAGGTTTCACCGTCATTGCGAGCGAAGCGAAGCAATCCCCCTCCCTTCCCCTCCCCCGCATGCGGGGGAGGGTTGGGGTGGGGGCGCTGGATTGCGTCGTCGCTTTGCTCCTCGCAATAACGGACCATGTAACCTGCCGTTTGATAGCCTATTACACCGATGCCGTGGTCACGCCGCCGTCGATGACGATGGTCTGGCCCGTCATGAAGGTCGACGCATCGGAGCCGAGATAGGCAACGGCGCCGGCGATTTCGTGCGGCTCGCCGATGCGGCGTAGCGGGGTGGTCGCGGTGCGGCGCTTCAACAATGCTTCATCCTCCCACAACGCACGGGCGAAATCGGTCTTCACCAGCCCGGGCGCGATGCAGTTGACGCGCACGCCCTTCGGGCCCCACTCGCCGGCGAGACTGCGGCATAGCGCGAAGTCCGCCGCTTTCGAAATGCCGTAGGCCCCGATCACCGTCGAGCCGCGCAGCCCCCCGATCGACGAGATGATCACCACCGAGCCGGTGCCGCGCTCCGCCATCTGCGGGATCGCTCGCGCGCAGAGCCAGACGTTGCTCTTGACGTTGGAGCCCATGATCTTGTCGAAGGCTTCGTCGGTGATGTCGAGCAGCGGGCCGTAATAGGGATTCACCGCGGCGTTGCAGACCAGAATGTCGATCTTGCCGTAATGCCTGGTCGCGCCGTCGATCAACGCCTCGACTTCGTTCCGGCGCGAAATATTGCAGGGAATGACCAGCGCATCGCCGCCGGCATCGCGAATACCCTTCGCGACCTCCTCGCAGGCATCCGCCTTGCGGCTGGAGATCACAACCTTCGCGCCCAGCTTCGCCAGCAGCTCGGCCGACGCACGGCCGATCCCGCGGCTGGAGCCGGTGACGACGGCGACTTTTCCGGAGAGATCGAAAGGCGTGTTCTGCATGGCAAGGCTCCGTGTTTTAAAATCGATCCATCAGTTGTCATGGCCGTATTTATTCCGGCCATCCATGTCTTTCCGGCGCTTAAGACGTGGATGGCCGGGACAAAGCCCGGCCATGACGCAGTCATTGTGAGTCAGGCTGTGATCAACACCAACACAGCCATCGGCACGGTTTTCTCAGATAATCCCGCCCGCTTCGCTGGCGCGGCGCAGGTGATAGTCGGTATCGCCAAAGGTGCTTTCGATGATCGACAGCCGCTTGAAGTAATGGCCGATCGACGCTTCCATCGTCATACCGATGCCGCCGTGAAGCTGGATCGACTGCTGGCCGACGAACTTCGATGACTTGCCGATCTGCACCTTGGCGGCCGCGACCGACGCGGCCCGCTCCTTCGCATCCTCGAAGTCGCAGGCCATGGTTGCCAGCATCGCCATGCTGCGCGCCTGCTCGGTGAACACGAACATATCGGCGGCACGATGCTGCAGCGCCTGGAAGCTGCCGATCGGCACGCCGAACTGCTTGCGCGTCTTGATGTATTCGACGGTGATCCTGAGCGATTCATCCATCGCCCCGACCGCCTCGGCGCACAGCGCGGTGCGTGCTTCATCGACAACGCGCTCGATCAGCGGCAAGCCATTGGCAGGATCGCCGATTGCCGCATCGGCGTCGACCTCGACGCCGGTGAAGGTGATGTCGGCAGCGCGCATGCCGTCCTGGGTCGGATAGCCCTTCACCGTCACGCCCTTGGCGTCGCGCGGCACCAGGAAGACGCCGATGCCGTCGCGATCGGTCTGGCCGCCCTTGGTGCGCGCGGTGACGACCAGCATGTCCGCCGCCTCGCCGTTCAGCACCACGAACTTCTCGCCGTCGATGACCCAGCCGTCGCCCTTTTTCTTGGCGGTGGCGGAGACATCGTTGAGATCGTAGCGCGAGTTCTTCTCGAGTTGCGCAAAGGCGAAGGTCTTGCTGCCGTCGATAATGCCGGGAATATGCGCGGCCTTCTGCGCGGCCGAGCCGCCGTGGCGGAGAAAGCCGCCCGCGATCACCACGGTCGGCAGATACGGCTCGAGCACCAGCGCGCGGCCGAACGCCTGCATCACGATCATGGTCTCGACCGCGCCGGCGCCGAAGCCTCCGTCCGCCTCGGCGAAAGGCAGCCCGAGCAGTCCCTGCTCCGCCAGCTTGCTCCAGACCGCCTTGCTCCAGCCGCCCTTCTCCGCGCCGTATTTCTTGCGCTGCTCGAAATCGTAGGAGTCATTCAAGAGCCCGTCGACACTCTCCTTGAGAAGCCGCTGCTCCTCGGACAAATCAAAATCCATTTTAATGCTCCACTTCGTGCCGCATTCGGCAAACTCGAAATCAGGTCGTCATGCCCGCGCTTGTCGCGGGCATCCACGTCTTGCTTCGAAAGAAGGCGTGGATGGCCGGGTCATAGGCGTTCTTTAGAACGCCATTCTTCGAACGGCTATGCCCGACCATGACGTGTGTGGCGTAGTTGGGATGAACATCACCCTCGCAGGTCAGAGCCCCAGCACCGCCTTGCTGATGATGTTGCGCTGGATCTCATTGGAGCCGCCGTAGATCGACACCTTGCGGTAGTTGAAATAGGTCGGCGCGATCTGCGCGATCCAATCCATCGTCTCGTTGGTGTTGTCGTCGCCATGGATGTCGTAGGGGCTGGCGAACGGACCGACCACCTCGAGCATCAGCTCGGTCAGCGTCTGCTGGATTTCCGAGCCCTTGATCTTGAGCACCGAGGACGCCGGGTCCGGCTTGCCCTTGCCGTGCTTGCCTTCGTTGGCGACGACGCGCATCTGCGTCAGCTCCAGCGCCTTCAACTCCACCTCAACCGCCGCGAGCTTTTCGCGGAATTTCGGATCCTCGAGGATCGGACGGCCGCCGGCCTGGGTGCTGCCCGCCAGCTCACGCAGGCGACGCAGACGCTCCTTCGACATGCCGACGCGAGCGATGTTGGTGCGTTCGTTGCCGAGCAGGAACTTGGCGTAGTCCCAACCCTTGTTCTCCTCGCCCACGAGATTCTCCGCCGGCACCTCGACGTCGTCGAAGAACACTTCGTTGACCTCGCGGCCGCCGTCGATGGTGACGATCGGGCGCACGGTGATGCCCTTCGACTTCATGTCGATCAGCAGAAACGAAATTCCCTGCTGCTTCTTCGCCGCCGGATCGGTGCGGACCAGACAGAAGATCCAGTCGGCGTGCTGCGCCAGCGTGGTCCAGGTCTTCTGGCCGTTGACGATGTACTTGTCGCCCTTGCGCTCGGCCTTGGTCTTCAGCGAGGCGAGGTCCGAGCCCGAACCCGGCTCTGAGAAGCCCTGGCACCACCAGTCGGTGAGATCGGCGATGCGCGGGAGGTAATGCTTCTTCTGCGCCTCGTTGGCGAAGGTGTAGATCACCGGCCCGACCATGTTGACGCCGAATGGCAGCGGCGGCGGCGCGGGAGTCGCCTGCATCTCTTCGTTGAAGATGTATTGCTGCACCGGCGTCCAGTCGGTGCCCCCCCACTCCTTGGGCCAGTGCGGGACCGCCCATCCCTTCTTGTGCAGGATGCGCGTCCACTCGACCATGTCTTCCTTGGTGGTGTGGCGGTTCTCCGACAGCTTCTTCTTGATGCCGGCCGGAACGTTGTCGCGGAAAAACGCGCGGACTTCCTCGCGGAATGCCTGCTCTTCCGGGGTGAGACTGAGATCCATCGGATGCTCCTTGCGAGATTAAATACGACGAGGCGTGCCGCAGCGACCGTCCGCGTATGGTTCCGGCGAATGCGGGAAACTACCGGCGCTTCGCTGCGCGGCGACGACATTGCCCTTCCGCAACGCTGCGGCGCATCGGTCCCCGCTTTCGCGGGGACGACGCCGTGCGTATGGAAGGGGCACACTTCATATTACTGCACGATCTCGAGCAGGCCGGCCGAACCCATGCCGCCGCCGACGCACATGGTGACGACCGCATATTTCGCCTTGCGGCGACGGCCCTCGATCAGCGCGTGACCGGCGAGGCGCGCGCCGGACATGCCGTACGGGTGACCGACCGAGATCGCGCCACCGTTGACGTTGAGCTTCTCGGGATCGATGCCGAGCTTGTCGCGGCAGTACAGCACCTGCACGGCGAATGCCTCGTTCAGCTCCCACAGATCGATGTCATCGACCTTGAGCCCGTGACGCTTGAGGAGGCGCGGCACCGCGAACACCGGGCCGATGCCCATCTCGTCCGGCTCGCAGCCGGCGGAGACGAAACCGCGGAAGATGCCGAGCGGCTTGAGGCCTTTCTGCGCGGCGAGCTTGTCGCTCATGATCACCGTGGCGCTGGCACCGTCGGACAACTGGCTGGCATTGCCGGCGGTGATGCAGTAGCCCTCGCCGCGCACCGGCTTCAGGCCGGCGAGCCCCTCCGCAGTGGTATCGGGACGCGGGCCCTCGTCCTGCGACAGGGTCACGTCCTTGAACGAGACCTCCTTGGTCTCCTTGTTGACGACCGCCATCTTGGTGGCGATCGGCGCCAGTTCGTCCTTGAACTTGCCGCCCTGCTGCGCAGCCGCGGTGCGGCGCTGGCTCTCCAGCGCATACTCGTCCTGCCGCTCGCGCGAGATGCCGTAGCGCTTCGCCACCACCTCGGCGGTGTCGATCATTGCCATATAGACATCGCCCTTGATCTTCTGCAGTTCGGGATCGACGGCATGGAAGGTGTTGGCATGCTCGTTCTGCACCAGGCTGATCGACTCGCCGCCACCGCCGACCGCGACCTCGACGCCGTCGAAGATCACCGAGCGCGCCGCCAGCGCGATCGCCTGCAGGCCCGAGGCGCATTGACGATCGATGGTGGTGCCGGCGGTGGTCACCGGCAAGCCGGCGCGCAGCAGCGCCTTGCGTGCGATATTGCCGCCGGTGGCGCCCTGCTGCATCGCCGCGCCCATCACCACGTCCTCGACCTCCTTCGGATCGAGGTTGGCACGCTTCACCGCGTGTTCGATGGCATGGCCGAGCAGCGTCGCGCCTTCGGTGTTGTTGAGCGCGCCGCGATAGGCTTTGCCGATCGGCGTGCGGGCGGTGGAGACGATAACGGCCTCGGTCATGAGCGACCTCCTGTTGCAAGCTTGAGAGAGGGAGTTGACGTTGTTGTTTTTTGATTGCGCAGTTCGTGGCGGGAGAGTTTTCCCACCGCGGTGCGCGGCAGTTCATCGACGAAATCCAGCGCCGCCGGCAGTTCGTGCTTGCCGAGCTTGCCGGTCAGGAATGTCCGCAATTCGTCGAGTGTGAACGGCGGAGCATCCGGCTTCAGCTTGACGAAAGCCTTGGCGGCCTCGCCACGATAGTCGTCCGGGATGCCGATCACCAGCACTTCATGCACGGCGGGATGCGTGTAGATCGCCTGCTCGATCATCTGCGGATAGACGTTGAAGCCACCGGAGATGATCATGTCCTTCTTGCGGTCCACCAGGTAAAAATAGCCGTCCGCGTCCATGTAGCCGATGTCGCCGGTGAGGAAGCGGTCGCCGACAAAGACCTCGGCGGTTTCCTGCGGCCGGTTCCAGTAGCCGCGCGTGACGTTCGGTCCCTTGATGCGGATTTCGCCGATCTCGCCGGGCGGCAGCACGCGCGAGGGATCATCCAGCGCCACCACGTCGAGCTCGATGCCCGGCAGCATCAATCCGATCGATCCCGGCTTGTTCGGTCCGGTCGGCGGATGGCTGGTGCCGGGCGAGCAGGTTTCGGTCATGCCCCAGCCGCTTTTCAGCGTCAGCCCGGTCTTGCGTTCGAAGACCTTGGCGACTTCCACCGGCAGCGGTGCGCCGCCGGAGCCGGCTGACGCCAGCGAGGACAGGTCGCGGCTCTCCAGCGTGGGATCGTTGGCGAGCGCGATCCACATCGTCGGCACGCCGGGAAAGGCTGTGGCGCGCTTGACCTCGATATCGCGCAGCACCGCGCCGACGTCGAAGCGCTGATGCAGCGAAATCAGATTGCCGTGCTTGATCGAGCCGAGCAGGATCACCGTCAGCGCGTAGATGTGGAATAGCGGCAGCACGCAGATCACGCGCTCGATCGTATTGCGCTCGGCGCGCGCCTTGGCGCCCCACACCTCATAGATCGACGCCGCCGCCGTGAGATTGCGATGGCTGAGCATCGCGCCCTTCGGCAGGCCGGTGGTGCCGCCGGTATATTGCAGCAGCGCGATATCCTCGACATCGATCGCCGGCCACGTTGCCGGCGGCATCGCGCCCGCGATGAAGGTTTTGAAGGTGACGACGCGCGGATCGTCCGGCAGCGCCGTCTGCGGCGTGCCGACCGCGCCCCAGTCGTCATCCTCGCAAACGATCAGTTGGTCGAGCAGGCCGTTGCTCAGAAATTTCAGCGCCATCGGCAGCAGCGCTGACAGGTTGCTGGTGACCAGCACGCGCGCGCCGCTGTCGGTAAGCTTGTGAGACAGCGCGATCTCGCCGTCGAGCGGGGACAGATGCACCAGTCGCGCGCCGGCCTTCAGCGCACCGAAGAAATTGATCGGATGGTCCGGCGAATTGCCGAGGAACAGCGCGACCGAATGGCCCTTGCCGACGCCCTCTCGCAGGAACGCCGCGCCGGCCTGATCGACCCGCGTCTGCAGATCGAGGAAGCTGATCGGCCGGTCGCGGAATTCCAGCGCGGGCCGATCGCCATATTTGGCGACTGCGGCGGCGAGCAGATCCGGCAATGTGCCGCACGCGATCGGCGCATCCCATCGTACGCCTTCCGGATAAAACTGCTCGCCGGGATGAGTCATTTGCGAAACGTTCCTGCAAGCACTGCACGCTCCCTCTCCCATAGGGAGAGGGCTGGGGTGAGGGGATACGGTCTATCGAAGAGCACAGGTCCCCTCACCCGGCACTGCATGCCGACCTCTCCCCGGCGGGGAGAGGTGACGGATTCCTGCAATAGCATCATTCCACTCACGTCGCCTTGCTGGACGCTGCCAGGGAAGCGAAGGTCTTGCCTTCCGCAGCCAGCTTCTTGAGCAGCGGCGCCGGCTCCAGTGACGGATCGTTGGTGGCCTTGGCATAATGCGACAGCCGATCCGCGATGTGCTTGAGGCCGACATGGTCGGCGTAGAACATCGGGCCGCCGCGATAGACCGGCCAGCCGTAGCCGTAGATCCAGACGATATCGATGTCGCTTGGACGTGAGGCGATTCCTTCCTCCAGGATGCGCGCGCCCTCGTTGATCATCGGGTAGACCATCCGCTCGAGGATCTCCTCGTCGGTGATGGTGCGGCCCTTGACGCCGAGCTTGGCGCGGACTTCGTCCAGCATCTTCTCGACTTCGGGATCGGGCAGCGGCGCGCGCGAGCCGGTCTCGTACTTGTAGTAGCCCTTGCCGGTCTTCTGGCCATGGCGGCCGGCTTCATAAAGCGCGTCGCCGATCGGCGATTTGATGCCGCGATCCTGCCGCGAGCGCCAGCCGATATCGAGTCCGGCGAGGTCGCCCATCGCGAACGGTCCCATCGGCAGGCCGAACTTGGTCACCACGCCGTCGATCTGCTGCGGCAGCGCACCGTCATACAGCAGCTTCTCCGCCTGCTTGCCGCGCTGCGCCAGCATGCGGTTGCCAACGAAGCCGTCGCAGACGCCGACCACCACCGGCACCTTGGCGATCTTCTTGGCGATCGCCACCGCGGTCATCAGCACGTCCGGCGCGGTCTTCTCGCCGCGCACGATCTCGCACAGCTTCATGACGTTGGCCGGCGAGAAGAAGTGCATGCCGAGCACGTCCTGCGGCCGCTTGGTGACCGCGGCGATCTCGTTGATGTTGAGATAGGAGGTGTTGGATGCCAGCACCGCGCCGGGCTTGGCATGTTTGTCGAGCGCGGTGAACACGTCCTTCTTCACCGCCATGGTCTCGAACACCGCCTCGATCACCAGGTCGGCATCCTTGACGTTCTCGAGGCCGACGACGCCGGTGATGAGGCCCATGCGCTTCGCCGGCGCATCCGCCGGGATGCCGCCGCGCGCGGCGGTGTTCTCGTAATTCTTCTGCATCACGCCCATGCCGCGCTTGAGCTGCTCGTCGCCGGTTTCGATCAGCGTGACGGGGATGCCCGCATTGGCAAAGGACATCGCGATGCCGCCGCCCATGGTGCCGGCGCCGATGATGGCGACACGCGCCACCGGACGCGGCTTGGTGCCTTCCGGCACGCCGGAGACCTTGGCAGCCTCGCGCTCGGCAAAGAACGCGTAGCGCTGCGCCTTTGACTGCTCGCCGGTGACCAGCTTCATGAAACCTTCGCGCTCTTTCTTCAGACCTTCATCGAACGGCAGGTCGATGGCGGCGCCGACGGCGTCGGCGGCGGCAAACGGCGCTTCGAGTCCGCGCGCCTTCTTGGTGACGGCCGCGACCGCGTTGGTGAAGATCGAGCGGTCCGCCTTGGCGGCTGCCAGCTTGGTGTCTTCGTCGCGCAGCCGGCGCAGCGGGCGCTTTTCCGCCAATACCTTGCGGGCGAAGGCTTCGGCGCCGGCCGCCGGCCCCTCGACGATCTCCTCGATCAGCCCCGCCTTCAATGCCGCGTCAGCACCGATCGGATTGCCCTCGACAATCATCTTGACGGCGAGTTCCGGGCCGACCGCGCGTGGCAGCCGCTGCGTGCCGCCGGCGCCCGGCAGCAGGCCCAGCTTGACTTCCGGCAAGCCGAGCTTCGCGTCTTTCGTCGCCACGCGGAAATGGCACCCCAGCGCGACTTCAAGCCCCCCGCCGAGCGCGGTGCCGTGGATCGCGGCGATCACCGGCTTCTTGCAGCTCTCGATCTCGGCGATCACCTCGTTCAAGCCGGGCGGCTGGGGCGGTTTGCCGAACTCGGTGATGTCGGCGCCGGCGATGAAGGTGCGTCCGGCGCAGGTCAGGACGATCGCCTGCACCTGCGGATCCGCGGCCGCAGCTTTGATCTGCTCAAAAATTCCGCGACGAACCGCCGCACTCAACGCGTTGACCGGAGGATTGTTGACGGTGACGAGGGCCACGACGTCATGACGCTCCAACTGCACTACTTCACTCACATCCATCTCCTTCAGCACGCTGTTGATCGGACGGCTCGGGCCGGCCTTTTCCGCTAATTTCGCACTGCGAAATATAATTCCACATCTTGACAAGGAGGGTTATTTTGAAGAGCGTCCGTTGTCAACGAGGCTGGGTTTCTCAATGCCGGCTTCGACCATGAGGGGGACAACGCCGCGACAGTCCGCGACTGCGCGACCGTGTTCTTGCAGGGCATCGACAATGCGTCGGACGACTGCGAGGTCATCGGCTTGGCGCGCGCAGATTCGAGTTCACCGGTGTTGACACAGAGGGTTCGCGTAGCAGGCCATGAAGCGTCCAGCCAAGAAAGCGGCGACAGATCGCAATTTTGTCGTCGCTCTTGCCCGCGGCCTCGAAGTGTTGCGCGCATTTCATCCCAAGGACGGGCTTCTCGGCAATCAAGAGATTGCCGCCCGCACCAATTTACCGAAGCCAACCGTGTCGCGGTTGACTTACACGCTGACCAAGCTCGGTTATCTTACACAGGTGCCGCGGTTCGAGAAGTATCAACTCGCTCCCGCAGCCATGTCGCTCGGTTATGCCGCGCTCGCCAATCTCGGTGTTCAGCATTTGTCCGAATCGTTTCGCGAGGAAGTGATGCGCGAGACCGGCGGCGCCGTCGCTGTCGGCGCGCGCGATCGGCTCAGCATGATCTATTTCGGACAGAGCCGCAGCGGCCTCGCGCTCGGCGTGCAGCTCGATGTCGGCTCGAAGGTTCCGATCGCGACAACGGCGATGGGCCGCGCCTACATCTGGGCGCTACCCGAAGATGAGCGCGCGCAGTTGCTGCGCGAGTTGCGCGAGCACTATGGCAGCCGCTGGCCGCGCATCCGCGAAGGCATTGAACGCGCGGGCGAACTCGTTGCCAAGCGCGGCTTCGCGATCTCCGTCGGCGAATGGCAGGATGACGTTCACGCCGCCGGCGTGGCGTTGACGTTGAACGATGGGACGGGCCCATACGCGTTCAATTGCGGCGCGCCTGCATTCCGCTTCACGGAAGATCGTCTGCTCAACGACATTGGACCACGTCTGGTGACGATGGTAAGGAATATCGAAGCGGCGTTGGGCGGCAGCTCAACGTCGCATACAAAAAAAGTCGCTATCAAAAAACCAAAAGGAGGAGGGAAAGTTGCGCGCATGGTTGCGGGGATCAAATAATCTTCACGGTCTGAACCTCCGGCGATCGTCGGATGATGCACATGCTGTGAAGCGGACGGGCTGCCTCTGATGGCGCAGGCTCAGTTCGCGCAGGGAAAAGCCGCATCAGCGTCGGCCAATCCCCTACTCGCCGTGCGCGACGTCAGCGTCGTGTTCGGCGGCATCGTCGCCTTGAACGGCGTGTCGTTCGACATGAAGGAAGGGCAGATTCTCGGCTTGATCGGGCCGAACGGCGCCGGCAAGACGACGCTGTTCAATTGCCTCAGCCGGCTCTATCAGCCGAGCAAGGGCGATATCCTGATGGACGGCGTCAGCATCCTGACGCGGCCGCCGCACAAGATCGCCGAGATCGGCATCGGCCGCACCTTCCAGAATGTCGCGCTCTTCCCCAACCTCAGCGTGCTCGACAACGTCCGCGTCGGCATGCATGCGCATACCAGCAGCGACATCATCAGCGACTCGCTGGGCTTGCCATGGGTTCGCCGCAGCGAGGCCGCGATCAACAAGAATGTCGACGACATTCTTGCTTATCTCGATCTCACCAGCGTCGGTCATGCCATCGTGTCCGGGCTTCCGTTCGGCACCCAGAAGCGCGTCGAGCTCGCGCGCGCCCTGGCCGCCAATCCGCGCATCCTGCTGCTCGACGAGCCGGCCGGCGGCTTGAACCACGAGGAAGTCCATATCCTCGGCGACCTCATCCGCCGCATCCGCGACGAGCGCGGCATCACCGTGCTGCTGGTGGAACATCACATGGGTCTCGTGATGTCGATCGCCGATCATGTGGTGGCCCTCAACTTCGGCCGCAAACTCGCGGAGGGTACGCCAGCCCAGGTGCAATCCGATCCGGAGGTCATCAAGGCGTATCTGGGGAGCAAGGATCAATGACCGTGATGCTCAGTGTTCACGACCTGCGCGCCTATTATGGCCAGGTGCAGGCCCTTCATGGTCTGTCGTTCGATCTCAACGAAGGCAGCATGACGACGCTGCTCGGCGCCAACGGGGCCGGCAAGACCACCACGCTGCGGGCGATCTGCAATATGGTGCGCTCGACCGGTGCGATTCAGTTCGAGGGCAAGCCGCTCAACGGCAAATCGACAGAGAACATCGTCCGGCTCGGCATCGCCCATGTGCCGCAGGGCCGCGGCACATTCACGACGCTCACGGTGGAGGAAAACCTCCAGCTCGGCGCCATCAGCCGCAAGGACGTCAAGGCGATCTCCAGCGACATCGAGCGGATGTACCACCACTTCCCGGTGCTGAAGCAGCGGCACACCCAGCAGGCCGGCACGTTGTCCGGCGGCGAGCAGCAGATGCTTGCCGTGGCGCGCGCGTTGATGCTGCGGCCGCGGCTGATGCTGCTGGACGAGCCGTCGTTCGGCCTTGCCCCGCTGATCGTGCGGGATCTGTTCCAGATCCTCGGCAAGATCAATCGCGAGGACAAGGTCAGCATCCTGGTGGTGGAGCAGAACGCGCAGCTCGCCCTCGAGATCGCCGACAAGGCCTATGTCATCGAGACCGGACGCATCGTCATGTCTGGCTCCGCGAGTGAAATCGCGAGCGACGACAACGTGCGCAAATCCTATCTCGGCTACTAGCGCGGCAATCCGGCGTTCGCGACGGGCTTCGCATGAGGCATCGATGCGAGCGTCGGATCCCGAGCCGCTCTAGCTGTTTGAATTGAACGCGTGGCCCTTTGATTTCCGACGTTCGTATCAGAGAGCGCCACACCGGAAACGAACGTCGGACACTGGCCACGACTGGAGACCGGCCATGGAGCTTCTAATCAACCAAATTCTCGCTGGCATCGCCACGGGCGCGATCTACGCCTGCATGGCGCTGGCCATCGTGATGATCTTCCAGGCGATCGATCATCTGAATTTCGCCCAGGGCGAAATGGCGATGTTCTCGACCTTCATCGCCTGGCAGATGATGCAATGGGGCATCCCCTATTGGTGGGCCTTCATCCTGACGCTGATCATCTCCTTTGCGGGCGGCGTGATCATCGAGCGGCTGTTGTTCAAGCCGCTGGCGAAAGCGCCCGTGCTGACCAACGTCGCCGGCTTCATCGCGCTGTTCGCCATCATCAACAGCGTCGCCGGGCTGATCTGGGACTTCACCATCAAGCAGTTCCCGACCCCGTTCGGCTCCGCGCCGTTCCTCGGCAGCCAGCTCATCTCGACCCATCAGGCCGGGATGATCGGCGTCACGGTCGGCCTCCTGATCGCGCTGTTCCTGTTCTTCCGCTTCACGCGGATCGGCCTCGCGATGCGCGCGGCGGCGGCGATGCCTGAATCGGCGCGGCTGGTCGGCATCAACACCGGCTGGATGGTCGCGCTGGGCTGGGGCATGGCGTCGGCGATCGGCGCCATCGCCGGCATCCTGATCGCGCCAGTGGTGTTTCTCGAACCGAACATGATGGGCGGAGTGCTGATCTATGGCTTCGCGGCCGCGGTGCTCGGCGGACTGTCGAGCCCGCTCGGCGCCGTGATGGGCGGCTTCCTGGTCGGCATCTTCGAGAACCTGGTCGGGACCTACATTCCGGGCGTCGGCAACGAATTGAAGCTGCCGATCGCGCTCGCGCTGATCGTCACCGTGCTGGTCGTCAAACCGACCGGACTGATGGGCCACACCGTCGTTAAGCGAGTTTGATCATGAGCACCATTCAGGACACTGTCGCCAAGACCGACACCGCGGCGGTCGATGCACCGCCCAAGAAATCGATGGCGCTCGGACGCGCGGCCTCCTGGGCCATGCTGATCGTGCTGTTGATCGCGCCGCTGTTCGTGCGGAACTTCGTCATCTTCCAGATGACGATGCTGCTGATCTACGGCATCGCCGTGCTCGCGCTCAACATCCTCACCGGCGGGAGCGGCCAGTTCTCGCTGGGGCAGAGCGCGTTCTACGCCATCGGCGCCTATACATCGGGCATTCTGATGGAGCACTTCGGGGTCAACTACGCTCTGACGCTGCCGATCGCCGGCGCCATCTGCTTCGCCGTCGGCTTCCTGTTCGGCTTCCCGGCGCTGCGGCTGTCCGGCATCTATCTGGCGCTGGCGACCTTCGCGCTGGCGGTGGCGATGCCGCAACTCCTCAAGCTCGGCGTCTTCGAGCACTGGACCGGCGGTGTGCAGGGGCTGGTCGTCACCAAGCCCGACGCGCCGTTCGGACTGCCGCTGTCGCAGGACATGTGGCTTTATTACTTCACGCTGGCGATCTCGCTGGCGATCTATCTCGCCTCGGTGAACCTGCTGAGGTCGCGTTCCGGACGCGCCATGATGGCGATCCGCGACAACGAGATCGCGGCCTCGGCAATGGGCATCGACATCTCGCTGTACAAGACGCTGGCATTCGGCGTCAGCGCCGGCATCACCGGCGTCGCCGGTGGCCTCGGCGCCATCGCTGTGCAGTTCGTCGCGCCCGACAGCTACACCTTCCTGCTCGCCATTGCCCTGTTCCTCGGCATGGTGGTCGGCGGCGTCGGCTGGCTGCCCGGCTCGCTTGCCGGCGCGGCCTTCATCGTCTTCGTACCGAATATCGCCGAAGGAATTTCGAAGGGGCTCTCCGGCGCCTTCTTCGGCGTGCTGCTGTTCATCGTGATCTACCTCGTGCCGCATGGCGCCCGGCAGGGGGCAATCTACGCCGAAATGTTGTTCAACAAACTCAGAAGGAGCTAAGAAGGAATGATCTCGGGACAGAAAATAAGAATCGCCGCCTTCTCAACGGCGATCATGGCCTTCGCTGCAACGAGCAGCACCGCCCTTGCCCAGAAGAAATACGATACGGGTGCGAGCGATACTGAAATCAAGATCGGCAACATCATGCCGTATAGCGGACCTGCCTCCGCTTACGGCATCATTGGCAAGACCGAAGCCGCCTACTTCCAGATGATCAACGATCAGGGCGGTATCAACGGGCGCAAGGTCAACTTCATCACCTATGATGACGCCTACAGCCCGCCGAAAGCGGTCGAACATACCCGCAAGCTGGTCGAGAGCGACGAGGTGCTGCTGGTGTTCAATCCACTTGGCACGCCGTCCAACACGGCGATCCAGAAGTATCTGAACGCCAAGAAGATCCCGCAGCTGTTCGTCGCCACCGGCGCCGCGAAGTGGAACGATCCGAAGAACTTCCCCTGGACCATGGGCTGGCAGCCCAACTACCAGGACGAAGCCCGCATCTACGCCAAGTATCTTCTGAAGGAGAAGCCCGACGCCAAGGTGGCGGTGCTGTATCAGAACGATGATTTCGGCAAGGACTACGTCAAGGGCTTCAAGGAAGGGCTCGGCGACAAGGCGAAGTCGATGATCGTCACCGAGGAGAGCTATGAGATTTCCGAGCCGACCATCGATTCCCACATCGTCAAGATCAAGGCCAGCGGCGCCGACACGCTGATGGACTTCACCACGCCGAAGTTCGCCGCCCAGACCATCAAGAAGAACGGCGAACTCGGCTGGAAGCCGCTGCACATCGTCACCAACGTCAGCATCTCGGTCGGCGCGGTGATGAAGCCCGCGGGCTTCGAGCACAGCCAGGGCGTGCTGTCAGCGGCCTATCTCAAGGACGGCGCCGATCCGCAGTGGAACGACGATCCCGGCATGAAGAAGTGGATCGCTTTCGTCGACAAGTACATGCCCGGCTCCAACAAGGCCGACAGCGGCCTCGTCTTCGGCTACGGCGTGGCGCAGACCCTGCACAAGGTGCTGGAGATGTGCGGCGACAATCTCACCCGCGAGAACGTCATGAAGCAGGCCGCGAGCCTGAAGGACTTCGAGACCGACGTCGCGCTCCCCGGCATCAAGATCAACACCAGCGCCACGGACTTCGCGCCGTTCCAGCAGGTGCAGATGATGCGCTTCAAGGGCGAGAAGTGGGAGCTGTTCGGCGAGGTCATCAGCAGCGACGGCGGCAAATGACCTGACCACCTTCGCCGCGACGGACACGGCCCCGCCCCCGGCGGGGCCGAACTTTTTGGCGGGTCCATCGTGCAGCGCAGCACCGCAAACGATTTCGTGAAGGCCCCGCGCCCTGGCGGCGGGGCTTTTTGTTGCCGGAGCATGCCGACAGGTATTGAATGTTGCCGAGGCCGACGCGCCTCCAACGACAACAACACGACACATCAACACCACAGCGAGGGAGATAGAAACATGCCCGTTCTGCAACGGTCGGCGGCTGCGCTTTCGGCTGCCTTGATTGTGCTGGCAACCGCCAGCACCACGGCTTTCGCACAAAAGAAATACGACACCGGCGCCACCGATAAGGAGATCAAGATCGGCAACATCATGCCTTACAGCGGGCCCGCCTCCGCTTACGGCGTGATCGGCAAGACCGAAGCCGCCTACTTCAAGATGATCAACGATCAGGGCGGCATCAACGGCCGCAAGATCAACTTCATCTCCTACGACGACGCCTACAGCCCGCCGAAGACCGTCGAGCAGGCACGCAAGCTGGTGGAGAGCGACGAGGTCCTCTTCATCTTCAATTCGCTCGGCACTCCGCCGAACTCGGCGATTCAGAAATACATGAACGCCAAGAAGGTCCCGCAACTGTTCGTCGCCACCGGCGCCACCAAGTGGAACGATCCGAAGGATTTTCCGTGGACCATGGGCTGGCAGCCCAGCTACCAGAGCGAAACGCGAATCTACGCCAAGTATATTTTGAAAGAGATGCCCAACGCCAAGATCGCCGTGCTCTATCAGAACGACGATTACGGCAAGGATTACCTGAAAGGACTGATGGACGGCCTCGGGTCCAAGGCGAAGACGATGATCGTCGCCGAGGACAGCTATGAATTGTCGGAGCCGACCATCGATTCCCATATCGTGAAGCTGAAGGCTTCGGGCGCCGACGTATTCATCAACATCACCACGCCGAAATTCGCGGCACAGGCGATCAAGAAGATGGGCGAGATCGGTTGGAAGCCGACCCACTTCCTCAACAATGTCAGCGCCTCGATCGGCAGCGTGATCAAGCCGGCCGGCTATGAGAACGCGCAGGACATCATCTCGGCCGCCTATCTGATGGATGCCACCGATCCGCAATGGAAGGATCATCCCGGCATGAAGGCGTTCGACGATTTCCTCGCCAAACAGTTTCCGGAAGGCAACCGGCTCGACGGCAGCGTGATGGTCGGCTACAACGTGGCGCAGACCCTGGTGCAGGTCCTCAAGCAGTGCGGCGATAATCTCACCCGTGAAAACGTCATGAAGCAGGCGGCGAGCCTGAAGGATTACACGTCCACCAACCTTCTGCCGGGCATCAAAATCAACACCAGCGCCACCGATTTTGCGCCGATCGAGCAGTTGCAGCTAATGCGTTTCAAGGGCGAACGCTGGGTGCTGTTCGGCGACATCATCAGCGGCGAGGTCGGCGGCTAGCGGGATGAGATTTGTGCGACGGCGTCATCCTGAGGTGGCGTCATCCTGAGGTGCGAGCGTAAGCGAGCCTCGAAGGATCGCCGTCGCCCTTCGAGGGCCGCTGAAGAAGCGGCCACTTCAGGGTGACGACTTCCAACCCAACCTCATTCATCCTGTTCTCGCTGACGTCGCTATCTACTCCGACGTTAAAATCGAAAACCCTCGTGCCGCGAGGGTTTTCTTTTGGCGCGATCGGATGGATAACCGGTGACCTGCCCGACCTGTTCAGCGAGCCCGCAGCGCCATGACCGACCGACGTGCCCTCCTCCGCACCATCTTCGATGCTGCCGTCGCCGCCGCGCATCCCGACACGATCCTGGCGCAACATCTGCCGCCGCCTCCGAGCGGGCGCGTCATCGTGCTGGCGGCAGGGAAAGGCGCCGCCGCCATGGCCGCCGCGGCGGAACGGCACTATCTCGACGACAACGGCCTTGCACCCGCGCGACTGACCGGCCTCGCCACCACGCGCCATGGCCATGGCGTGCCGACGCGCCGCGTCAAGGTGATCGAGGCCGGCCATCCGGTGCCGGACGAGGCGGGCCTGAAAGCTGCCGACGCAACGCTGGCGCTGGCCGCGACAGCCACCCGCGACGATCTGTTGCTGGTGCTGATTTCCGGCGGCGGCTCGGCCAACTGGATCGCGCCGGCCGAAGGTGTCTCGTTCGCGCAGAAGCAGCAGGTGAACCGCGCACTGCTGCGCTCCGGCGCGCCGATCGGCGAGATCAACATCGTCCGGAAACATCTGTCGCGCATCAAGGGCGGCCGCCTCGCCGAGGCCGGCCGGCAGGCGCAGATCGTGACGTTGGCGATCTCGGACGTGCCGCATGACGATCCCGCCGCCATCGCTTCCGGCCCCACGGTGCCGGATCCGACCACGCTTGCCGATGCGCGGGCCATCGTCGCGCGTTACGACCTCGCGGTGGACGAGGCGGTGCGTCAGGCGCTGAACGATCCGCGCAACGAAAGCCGTAAGCCGGGTGATACCGCTTTTGCCCGCGCGCGATTCGAATTGATCGCGCGGCCGCGCAAGTCGCTCGACGCGGCGATCAAGGTGGCGCGCGAGGCCGGCTATGACATCATTGATCTTGGCGCGGACCTCGAAGGCGAAGCCCGCGACGTCGCCCAGGCTCACGCCGAGATGGCGGTGCAGGCGCGCAAGAATGGCAAGCGCGTCGCCATCGTTTCCGGCGGCGAACTCACCGTCACCGTCCGCGGCAAGGGCCGCGGCGGCCCCAACCAGGAATACGCGCTGGCGCTGGCGCAACATCTCGCCGGCATCGAAAATATCTCAGCCATCGCCGCCGACACCGACGGCGCCGATGGCGGCGCCGGCAGCGCCACCGATCCGGCCGGCGCGATCATCGATGCGCATACCTTCACAGCGATGGCCGGGCAAAAACTCGATCCCGCCGCCTATCTCGCCGACAACAACGCCACGGCATTCTTCGAGGCGACCGGCGACCTGCTGATCACCGGGCCAACGCTCACCAATGTCAACGACGTGCGTGTGATCCTGATCGATTGATCGCGAAAGACGCGAGACTCCGAGGCGAGATGAGTTGACGTCGTGTCGTCAGCAATGAGACGTCATTGCCGGACTTGACCCGGCAATCCATCCTTTTTCGAAAGATGGATGCGCGGATCAAGTCCGCGCATGACGGCGGTTAAGCTGCCTCACTTCTCTCGCAATAACGGCGAATGAGTCCGAAACGCATTCCGCTTTAAAAATCCCGCGCGATCGTCGCCAGCATCTCCAGCAGCGCGGCGCGATTGGCCGGCCCCAGCACCTCGTTGAGGCGCGCTTCGTGCTTGGTGGCCACCAGCTTCTTGGCCCGCGCCAGCGTGGCGCGCCCCTTGTCGGTGAGCATCAGGATATGCGAGCGGCGATCATTGGCCGAACGCACCCGCACACACAACTCGCGGCTTTCCAGGCTGTCCAGCATCGCGACAAAATTTGGCCGCAAGATTCCCAGCGTGTTGGCGATCTCGGTCTGATTGCGGCCGGGATTGCGGTCGATCAGCAGCAGCACCGAGAACTGCGCCGGCGTCAGATTCAGGGAAGCGACGCAGCGGATGAAGTCGTCGAAGATCCGAAGCTGTGCGCGCTTGAGCGAATAGCCGAGCAGCTCGGACAGTTCGCCCATCTTGATCTGGCCATTGTCGCCATCCGCCTCATCGAGCATCTCGCGTGTCGTTTTGGCGGACCTCTGCGCGCTCGATTGGGCCGATCTCGACGCGGTCATGACATTCCTCGCTCCGACGGAAGTGGGCGACGGGAGAAGGCTATTCCGTCCACTTGCGATTATATTCGATAATCGTTATTGAATATATCAAATAGTCACGGCAGATTTCAACTGCCGTCGCCGGCTCCCCTGGACCCGCAAGCCGCCCGCGCCGTAGGCCATTGAGCGGATTTCGGACAGCGCGGGACGCTGGTAACAAAGATGAGCCGATTTACGGCAATGCCGACGCTGGAGGGGGGAGCCCGGCCTTGAACACCACGATTCTGCTGTTCCTGCTGCAGGACGGCATCACCAATGGCGCGGTCTATGCCCTGCTCGGCCTGGCGATGGTCCTGGTCTTTGCGGTGACGCGCGTCATCCTCATTCCACAAGGCGAGTTCGTCGCCTATGGCGCGCTGACCTATGCCACGCTCGCCGCCGGCCATAAGCCGGGCACGGCCATGCTCGCCGTGGTGATGGGCCTCGTGGCTTTCGCTTTCGACCTGTTCGCCGCGCGCCGATCCTGGCGGATGCGCACGCTGCTGCGTACCACCGCCGTCGATGTCGTCTTTCCGGTGCTGGTATGCGCCCTCACCTGGTCTCTCGCAGGCCGCTATAACAATATCCCCGTCAATCTGACCCTGTCGCTGCTGATCGTCGCGGCGATCGGCCTGTTTCTCTATCGCATCGTCTATCAGCCGATCGCCCACACCTCCGTTCTGGTTCTCCTGATCGCCTCGGTCGGCGCCCATCTCGCGCTCGAGGGCTTCGGCCTGATCTTCTTCGGCGCGGAAGGCCTGCGAGGCCCTGCGATTTCCAACGCAATGATCTCGATCGGACAATTGCAGATCACCGGCCAGAGCCTCGCGGTTTACGGCATCACCATCGCTTTGATCGTGGCGCTGTGGCTGTTCTTCGATTTCACACTGTACGGCAAGGCGCTCCGCGCCACGGCGGTAAACCGGCTCGGCGCGCGGCTGGTCGGCATCCGCACGTCACTATCGGGACAGATGGCTTTTCTTCTTGCCTCAGTGATCGGCGCGATTTCCGGCATCCTGATCGTGCCGATCACAACGCTCTATTACGACACCGGCTTCATCGTCGGACTCAAAGGCTTCGTCGCTGCCATCATCGGCGGCTTGATCAGCTATCCGATCACGGCGGCCGCCGCCATCGTCGTCGGTCTGGTCGAGGCGTTTTCGTCGTTCTACACCAGCAACTACAAGGAGGTCATCGTCTTCACGCTGATCATTCCGGTTCTGATCCTGCGGTCGCTCGCGGCGCCTGAGGTGGAAGAGGAAAAGGACTGAGGATCATGACGCAACGTTGGCCAATCATCCTGTTCGCGCTGATCATGGCGGCCCTGCCGCTGATCCCGGACATCCCACCGTTCTGGCTGGTGCTCCTCAACAACATCGGCCTCGCCGCGCTGGTGGCGATGGGCCTGGTGCTGCTCACCGGTGTCGGCGGCCTCACTTCGTTCGGACAAGCCGCGTTCTGCGGTTTCGGCGCCTATACCACCGCGGTGCTCTCCACCGCGTATGGCGTATCGCCGTGGCTGACCTTGCCGCTGGCGCTGATCGTCAGCGGCCTTGCCGCCGTGGTGCTGGGCCTCATCACGGTCCGCCTCTCCGGCCATTATCTGCCGCTCGGCACGCTGGCCTGGAGCCTCGGCCTTTACTATCTGTTCGGCAAACTCGAATTCATCGGCCGCAACGACGGCATTTCGGCGATCCCGCCGCTCGAGATCGGCTCCTGGCGGATGCTTGATCCCGGCTCGATCTATTATGTGATCTGGGCCGCCGTCATCCTGTCGGCCCTGCTGACCACCAACCTTCTGGATTCGCGCACCGGCCGCGGCATTCGCGCGCTGCGGCGCGGCCATGTCGCCGCCGAAGCCTTCGGTGTCCATACGGCGCGCGCCAAGATGCTGGTCTTCATCTACGCCGCCGTCCTCGCCGGATTATCCGGCTGGCTCTATGCGCATTTCCAGCGCGCGGTTACGCCGACGCCATTCGGCGTCCACGCCAGCATCGAATATCTGTTCATCGCCGTGGTCGGTGGTGCTGGATATATCTGGGGGGGCGTGCTCGGCGCCCTCATCGTCATCGTGCTGAAGGAAATTCTGCAGAGCTATCTGCCGATACTTTTCGGCGGCCAGGGGCAGCTTGAACTCATCGTCTTCGGCATCGTGCTGGTGGCACTGGTTCACCTTGCCCCGGGCGGCGTCTGGCCATGGCTGACCGATCTGCTGCCGTTCAAGCGGCGCACGGCCCGGCCCGATACGTCGCTGCAATTGCCGGAACGACCTGCCGCCGGGCCGCCGCCGGTGCTGCTGCAACTCGAAGGCGCGCGCAAGCAGTTCGGGGGCGTCATCGCGGTCAACGATGTGAGCTTCGCAGTGAAGCCGAAGGAAATCGTCGCGCTGATCGGCCCCAACGGCGCCGGCAAGAGCACGACCTTCAACTTGATCACGCGGGTCCTGAGTTCGACCGCCGGGCGGATCACCGTCTGTGGCACCGACATTGACGGCACGACACCGCAGGACATCGCACGGCTGGGCGTCGCCCGCACCTTCCAGCATGTCAAGCTGGTGCCCGACATGACCGTGCTGGAAAACGTCGCGCTCGGCGCGCATCTGCGCGGCCGCGCGGGTCCCTTGTCCAGCATGCTGCGGCTCGATCGTCCCGACGAAGCCAGGCTGCTGGCGGAAGCCGCGCGGCAGATCGAACGCGTCGGCCTCAAGGACCAGATGGACCAGTTGGCCGGCGGCCTTTCGCTGGGCCAGCAGCGCGTGGTCGAGATCGCCCGCGCGCTTTGTGTCGATCCGATCCTGCTGTTGCTGGACGAGCCGGCGGCGGGCCTGCGCCATATGGAGAAACAGCAACTCGCCGCACTGCTGCGCCAGTTGCGCGACGGCGGCATGTCGATCCTGCTGGTGGAGCACGACATGGGCTTCGTCATGGATCTTGCCGATCGCATCGTGGTGCTCGACTTCGGCACCAAGATCGCCGAAGGCACGCCGGACGCGATCAAGACCAATCCGGACGTGATCCGCGCTTATCTCGGAGCCGCCGCATGACCGCCTCTCTGCTTTCGGTCTCTGACGTCTCGATTTCCTACGGCAAGGTCGAGGCCGTTCGTTCGGTGTCGCTCGACGTCGGCGCCAACGAGATCGTCACCATCGTCGGCGCCAACGGTGCCGGCAAGACCACACTGCTCAATGCCATCATGGGCGTGCTGCCGCAAAGCGGCCGAATCCAGTTCGGCGGCACCGACCTCATCGGCCTGGAGATCGAGGACCGCGTCGCCGCCGGCCTGTCGCTGGTGCCGGAGCATCGCGAACTGTTCGCCACCATGAACGTCGAGGACAATCTGCTGCTCGGCGCCTTCCGCAACGCCAAAGCCGCCGCGCAATCATTCGAACGCGTCTACACGCTGTTTCCGCGCCTCAAGGAACGTCGCCAGCAACTCGCCGGCACGCTCTCCGGCGGCGAACAGCAGATGCTGGCGATGGGCCGCGCGCTGATGGGCGAACCGCGGCTGGTGATGCTGGACGAACCGAGTCTCGGCCTCGCGCCGCTGATCGTCGCCGATATCTTCAGGACCATCGGCGAGCTGCGGGCCGCCGGCGTCTCCGTGCTGCTGGTCGAGCAGAACGCCAAAGCGGCGCTGCAGATCGCCGACCGTGCCTATGTGATGGAGCTCGGCAGCTTCATACTCGCTGGAGCGGCCGACGCCATCGCGGCCAATCCGCGCGTCGTCGCCAGCTATCTCGGTTTCCAGAACGAGGCGGCCGCGGCGGCGCGCTAGCTAGATTATCAACACCTGACGTTGTCATGGCTGGATTTATTCCGGCCATCCACATCTTGCTTGCCGCTATCTTCGAAAGACGTGGATGCCCGGGACAAGCCCGGGCATGACGGCCACATTATTTGCCGTTATTGCGAGCGCTCGGATCAACGACTCGCGGATGGGTCATCGTAAGCAGCATTTTCGTTCAAGCCTCACAAAAAGAATGGCCGGGACAAGCCCGGCCATTCTCATTGGATTCATTCAAGCGTCGCAGGTGCGTTACTTCACTTGGACGTACTTGCCGTCCTTCACCGTCAGCAGGATGCGCGAGCGGTCGTCGAGGCCGAAGCGATCCTTCTCAGTGAAGTTGTAGACGCCCTGGCTGGCAGCGATATCACGCTCGGTCAAGAGCGCCTTGCGGATCGCGTCGCGGAATTCCGGCGTACCGGGCTTGGCCGATTTCAACGCCACCGGCACCACGCGCTCCAGCACCTTGAAGGCGTCGAACGAATGGCCGGCGAACTGGCTGCGGCTGTTGGCGCCGTACTTGGCTTCATAGGCCTTGTTGAGTTCGAGGCCGGGCTTCTTGGTCAGCGCACTGTCATCCTGCCCTTCCGGATCCATCACCGGACCGGACGCCATCAGCACGCCCTCGGCGGCTTTGCCGCCGATCCGGATGAAGTCCATGCTGGCGGCGCCGTGGGTCTGATAGATCAGACCCTTGTAACCACGATCGCGCAACGTCGATTGCGGCAGCGCGGCCGCGGTCCCCGACGCGCCGATCAGGATGGCGTCGGGATTCGCCGCGATCAGTTTCAGCACCTGGCCGGTGACCGAGGTATCCGGGCGGGCGAAGCGCTCCTCATCGACGATCTTGATGCCCATCGGCACAGCCTGGTTCTTGAGATCGTTGAACCACAGGTCACCGTAGGAATCCGAATAACCGATATAGCCGACGGTCTTCACGTTGTTCTTCTTCATGTGCTCGTAGAGCACCTTGCCCATGATCGGTATAGGCTGCGGCATCGACACCGACCATTTCGCGCGCTCCGGCGTAATCGGGAACGGCGCCAGACCGAAATGCGGAACGCCGGCTTCATTGGCGACCGTCGACATCGCGATGCTCGGCGGCGTGGTCGACGAGCCCATGATGACGTCGGCTTTCGATTCCGTCACGAAACGGCGCGCATTGGTGGTCGCTGCGGTCGGATCGCCACCATCATCGAGCACGATGACCTTGAGCGGAACGCCGCCGATTTCCTTCGGCACGAATTCAAGCGCGTTGCGCTCCGGAATGCCGAGCGCCGCGGCCGGACCCGTCGTAGTGACCGAAATGCCGACCACGATTTCATTGCTCTGCGCCTGCACCAACGTGGTCGGCAGCGCCATTGCCGCCGCGACGGCCATGAACAGTGTCAATTTCTTCATTCGATCCTCCCTGAAAGCTCTTGCGATAAGTCTAGGTCTGTCGTTTCTCGGGTCAGCCCCTTCTTTAGGCGGTGCTGTTCGTGAAGTCATCCCTGCTCGAACCGCGCGACAATGTCACGCGGCACCGGCGCGGATTTCAGTTTGTCGGGATTGGCCGGATCACGGCCCACGAGTACCCGCGTCTCGAATGCCTCGATGGCCAGCGCCGCGCCCTTGTAGACGTCGTGGCGCACGTCGAAACTGGAGCGGCGCCACGCCGCGACCCGGCTTTCGATCCTGATCCAGTCGCCGTAAGTCGACGGGATCAGGAATCGGGCGCGGGTATCGACCATCGGGATGCCCACCAGTCCGTAACGCTTGACGATGTCCTGCTTGGAGAAGCCGGCGGCCTCGAACATGATCGAGGTGGAATCGTCGAACATTTCGAAGTAGCGCGGGTAATAGACGATGTTCGCGGGGTCGCAATCGCCCCACTGAATCTGCACCTCGCGCTTGTGGACAAACATCCCGCGCCCGCTTACTTCGGCGCCATGCGCAGCGATGCGTCGAGCCGCACCACCTCGCCGTTGAGATACGGATTGTCGATCATATGCAGCGCCAGTGACGCATATTCGTCCGGCGAGCCGAGCCTGTGCGGGAACGGAATAGCCGCGGCCAGACTGTCCTGGGCTTCCTGTGGCAAGGCGCCGAGCAGCGGCGTGAGGAACAAGCCGGGCGCGATGGTCAGCACGCGAATGCCGAACTGCGCCAGTTCACGCGCGATCGGCAGGGTCATGCCGACGATGCCGCCTTTCGAGGCCGAATAAGCGGCCTGGCCGATCTGGCCATCATAGGCCGCGACCGATGCGGTATTGATAACGATGCCGCGCTCGCCGCCCTCGAGCGGTTCGAGCTTCGACATTTCCGCCGCGGCAAGCCGCAGCATGTTGAACGAGCCGATCAGGTTGATGCGGATAACGCGGTCGAAATCGCCCAGCGCATGCGGGCCATCGCGGCCGACCACGCGCTTGGCGACGCCGATGCCGGCGCAGTTGACCAGCACGCGCGCCGGCCCATGCGCCTTGGCAGCGGCAACGATGGCCGCTTCGCCCGACGCCGCATCGGCCACGTCGCACTGCACGGCGACGCCGCCGATTTCCTTGGCGAGTTCTTCCGCGAGCTTGGTGTTGAGGTCGGCGACCGCAACCTTGGCGCCTTGCGCCGCCAGCTTGCGCGCCGTAGCAGCGCCCAACCCCGATGCACCGCCGGTGACGATGGCGGCCTGACCTTGCAACTTCATAATGTCCTCCTGTGAACTCTACTGCTATGGGCGCTCTGCGACCGAAATGATGGTGGCCAGCGGGGGCGACGCGTAGAGGCTGTCGATCAGCTCGGCACGATGCTCGAGCACCGCGCGCTGATTGATCGAGCCCTTGTCCGTCACCTCGCCGCGATCGATCGACAACGGCGTATCGATCAGCACGGCACGCGCGATCCGCGTTGACGAACCGGTCGCGGTTGCCGCGAAGGCTGCCAGCCGGTCGCGAAACGCCTGCCGCACTTTCGGATCATGGGCGGCCGCCTGAAGATCGTCGGCCGTCAGCGCGGGATTGACGAGGCGGCAGCCGTCGAGATCGAGGACGACCAGGGCCGACAATTCATCGCGGTTGATGCCGGCGATCACTACGTCGCGCACCAGCGGCGCGCATGCGGCAACGAAGCGCGCGCGCAGCGGCCCGATGCTGACCCAGGTGCCGCTGGCGAGCTTGAAATCCTCGGAAATACGGCCGTCGAAGTCAAAACCAGCATCGACATTGGCCGGATCGACGAAGCGGATCGCGTCGCCCATGACGTAGAAGCCTTCGTCGTCGAATGCCTTCGCGGTCAATTCAGGCTGCCGCCAGTAGCCGGGCGTGACGTTCGGCCCCTTGGCGCGCACCTCGATCTTGCCGTTGTTGGGAATGAGCTTGGCGTCGTTACCCAGCACCGGCAGGCCGATATGCCCGGACCGGCTGGTCTCCGGCGTGACCGACATGAAGAACGGGGCGGTTTCGGTGGCGCCAAGCCCGGTCAGCATCGGCACGCGGCGACCGGTGACCTGAACCGCGATCTCGTCGAGGCTGCCCCAGACATACGGCGACAGCGCTGCGCCGCTGAAGAACATCGCGTGCAGCCGGCTGAAGAACTTCTCGCGCAGCACCGCATCCTCACGCAGATACGGCAGCAGCGATTCATAGCCTTTCGGCACGTTGAAATAGACCGTCGGCGCGATCTCCCGCAGGTTCTGCACCGTCTGCGCGATGCCGGCCGGCGTCGGCTTGCCCTCGTCGAGATACATCGAGCCGCCGTTGAACAGCGTCAGCCCGATATTGTGATTGCCGCCGAAGGTGTGATTCCACGGCAGCCAATCCACGATCACCGGCGGCTCGTCCTTCAGGAACGCCAGCGTATCGCGCAGCATCACCTGATTGGCGCAGATCATCCGCTGGGTGTTGATCACCGCCTTCGGGTTGCCGGTCGAGCCCGAGGTGAGCAGAAACTTGGCGATGGTGTCCGGACCGACAGCATCATGCGCGGCATCAAGGCGCGGATGCTCCGGTGTCGCCAGCAATTCGGTAAACGGCGTCACCGCACGGCCCGGCACCTCGCCGCGCACCGCGACGATCTCGACATCGGCCGAGACGTTGGCGGCGAGCGCATCGGCAAACTGCGTGGCGTCGGCGGCGAACACCAGGCCCGGCGTCAGCAGCCTCATCACGAAGGACAGCTTGCCGAAATCCTTCGACACCAGCGAATAGGCCGGCGATACCGGACAGAACGGAATGCCTGCATAGAACGCGCCGAACGCCAGCAGCGCATGATCGATGGAGTTGCCCGAGAGGATCATTACCGGCCGCTCGGCCGACAACCCACGCCCGAGCAAGGCGGAGGCGACGTGCCGGCTGGCGTCGAGCAACTGCGCGTAGGTGATGGTCCGCCAGCCGCCGCCCGCAGCACGCTCGGCCATGAAGACCCGGCCCGGCTCAAACTTGGCCCAGTGATGCAGGCGATCGGTGAGCCGGCGCGGATAATCGCCGAGCGCGACGGTCGGCCGAACGTAAATGGTGCCATCGGCGCGCCGCTCCATGGTGACGCGCGGCCTGCCGAACGAGATCGGGCGCAGGGGAGCGAGATCGACCCGTTTTGCTTCGGTGTGAGCAGCCATGTTCGGCATCGGCTTACTCCCGTGGGCTCAGGCCGAGCGAATCTTGGCCGCCTTATGGTCGAGGAAGGCGCGCATCCGCTTCTTGGCCTCCTGATCGCTTTGCGCCACCGCCGCCATCAGCGATTCCATCAATAGCCCGGTCTGCGGACTGGCCTCGGCAATCATCGGCAAGGCTTGCAGCACCGCGAAGTTGGTCAGGGGTGCATTCTCCGCCACCCGCTCGGCCAATTCCATCGCTTTCGCAAAGGCGCGACCGGTCTCGGTGAGATATTGCGAGAAGCCGAGCGCCTCGCCCTCGGCGGCCGAATAGACCCGCCCGGTGAGCATCATGTCCGCCATCCGGGCGATCCCGATCAGACGCGGCAGCCGCATCGAACCGCCACCCCCGACGAAAATCCCACGGCTGCCCTCGGGCAAGGCATAATAAGCCGTGGAATCCGCCACGCGGATATGCGCGGCGCAGGCGAGCTCGAGCCCGCCGCCGATCACGGCCCCGCGCAGCACGGCAATCACCGGCACCGGACAGAATTGAATCTTGTCGAACACGCGGTGCCACATCTGCGAGTGCAGCAGCCCCGCAGTCGCGTCACGCTCGCTCAACTCGGAGAGATCGAGCCCGGCCGAGAAATGATCGCCGACTCCATGCAAAACGACTGCGCGGATGCCGTCGGGCAGGCTGGAGAAGCACGCCAAGATGTCCTCCATGAGACGATCGCTGAGTGCATTCCGCTTCGCCGGGCGATTGATCCCGACGGTCAGCACCGTGCCGACCAGTTCGGTCGTCAGCAGCGGAGACGGCGCGGATGTGGGGACGGAGGCGACGGCGTTTCCCATGGGGATATTATGTCCTTGATAGAATAGTTATACCTTATAACGACCTGCGCAAAAGTCAACAAAGCTTCAAACCAGGCAATGAGCCGCAGAAATCGAGTTGACGATTGACGGGGTACAATCCTCCCCCGTCGCGGCCGGATTCATGTCCCGGCATCCACGCGTCAATCGCTGATCACCCGAGGGAGCAATGGCTGGAGGCAAGCCCGGGCATCACGAAGGCGATCTGGAGTGTCCTCAAAGCACCTGATGCACGTCGATGACGACGTGGTCGGCGTGGCGCGCGGCGGAGCCGATGAACACATGCTGCATCAGCCAGCGATATTTCTCACTGCCGGTTTCGAATTTCGGCGTGGTGCGAAAATAGATCAGCCTGGGGTCGACCGGCTCGTTACGCTTGAGCTTTTCGAGCAACTCCTTCGGCCCGAACCGCATGCCGGTGTTGACGACATAGATCACTGCGCCGTCGTCGGTCTCGATCGCGTATTTCGCCTCGAGATCGATCAGTTCGTCAGGCCGCACGATCTGGAAATCGGCGCCGAACGGCAACACCTTGCCGTTGATGCCTTCGCCGTGCACTTCGCCCCCGATGATCGGGATGATGCGCCGGGTGCCGTAGCCGATATCGCCGGCCGACGTGACTGCGGCGATCCTTGCAGTGATGGTGAAGACGTATTTCGTTTCAAGCACAGGCATCATCACATTATCCCATCATATGCATCGGCAGCCAGGTGGCGATCACCGGGAACGCGATCAGCAGCACCAGCCGCACCAGGTCGGTCGCCACGAATGGCAGAACGCCCGCGAAAATCGTCGACATGCTGACATCCTTGATCACGCTCTTGATCACGAACACGTTCATGCCGACCGGCGGATGGATCAATCCCAGTTCGACCGTCATCACGATGATGATGCCGAACCAGATCGGATCGAAACCCAGTGCGGTGACCACCGGAAACACGATCGGCACGGTGAGGATGATCATCGCCATGGCGTCCATCAGGCAGCCGAGCACCAGATACATCAAGAGGATCAGCGCAAGCACGCCGTAGCGGCCGATGCCGAGGCCGGTGAGAAACTCGGTGACGTTCTGCGGCGTCTGGGTGATGGTCAGGAAGTAGCCGAAGCACAGCGCACCGATCAGCACGGTGAAGACGGCGGCGGTGGTGCGCGTCGCCTGCAACAGCGCTTCGAGAATCCCGTCACGCGACAGCTTGCGACGCATGATGCCGATGATGAAGGCGCCGACCGCGCCGACCGCGCCGGCCTCGGTCGGAATGAAGAAGCCGCCATAGAGGCCGCCGATCACGAAGAAGAACAGCGCCAGCGGCGACCACACGTCCCGCAGCGCCAGCGCCCGCTCCCGCCAGTTGCTGCGCGGACCGGCCGGCAGGAAGCCCGGCCGCACCGCGCCGATGATGGCGATGGTGATCATATGCATCGTGATCGCCATCAATCCCGGAACGATGCCGGCGACGAACAGCTTGCCGATATCCTGCTGAGTGATGATGCCATAGACCACCAGCACGGTGGACGGCGGCAACATCGCGCCGAGCGTGCCGCCGACCGCGATCACACCGGTGGAGAACGATTGCGGATAGCCGAAGCGGCGCATCTCCGGATAGGCCACCGCCGAGAACGTCGCGGCGGTCGCGACCGACGAGCCGGAGATCGCCGCGAAGCCGCCGCAGGCGCCGATGGTGGCGATGCCGAGGCCACCCTTCCAGTGCCCGACGAAGGTATTGGCGGCGCGGAACAGCTCGCGGCTGATGCCGGAGACCGAGACGAACGCACCCATCAGCAGGAACATCGGAATCACGCCGAACGAATAGTCGGTGACGGTGCGCATCACGGTTTGCGCCACCAGCTTCAGCGCGGGCTCCATGCCGGTGAGATAGCCGAAGCCGGTAACGCCGACGAGGCCCATGGCCATGCCGACCGGCACCCGCAACAACATCATCACGAACAGGCTGACGAAGCCGATAATGGCGACTGCCTCGTTGCTCATCGCCGCTTACTCCGCCGTCTTGATTTTAGGTTCGTGCAATTGTTCGGGATGGAAGATCAGGCGCCAGGTGCGGATCGCGATCAGCAGCACGGCGGAGACGTCGCCAATCCACGCCACCGCATAGAACGGCCAGATCGGCAGTTGCAGATCCATGGTCAGCACGTGGTCCTCGCGGGTGGTGATGACCTTGTCCAGCAGCGTGTAGGTCTGCACCGTGACCACGAACAGCAGCACCAGCGTCGCGAACACGTCGATCCAGCGCTGGTACTTCGGGGAGACGTTGGCCCAGACCAGATCGACGGTGATATGGGTGCCGCGATAGCTGGTCGCGGCGATGCCCCAGAAGATCAGGATTCCGAGCAGGAACTGACCGAAGTTGTAGTAGTCCGGGATCGTCACCGCGAAGAACTTGCGCATGAACACCGCGACGAAGGTGTTCAGCGCGACGACACCAACGAAGAAGGCCGCCACCCATTCGATCGAGTCGATGAACTTGTCCATGTAGTTCTTGGACGTGGGCTCGGGCGGACCTGTCAGGACACCGTCGGGACTGACTTCGGGTTGGCTGGTGGTCATGGGAATTTCGCGCTGTTACGTTGCCGTCATGGCCGGGCTTGTCCCGGCCATCCACGTCTTGCTTTTCGTCTGTTGAACGGAGACGTGGATGCCCAGAACAGGCCCGGGCATGACGTCCCGTTGGGGAGACGTAACGACTACAGTCCCGCGCCAAACTTTTTGATCGCAGCCTGAAGCTCTGCATCGATGGCCACGGGATCGCCGCCGGCCTTCTTGACGTCGGCGGCCCAACTGTCATGCAACGGTTTCACGGCATTCTTCCACTGCGCAAGCTGGTCGGGCGTCAGCGGATAGACTTCGTGATCGGCCAGTGCCTTCATTTTAGCGCGGCCGTTGAACTCGAACTCGCTCCACGGATCGGTCACCTTGGAGGCCCATTCCGGGGTGCAGTGATCGTCGATCACCTTCTTCTGCGCCGGCGACATCGCGTTGTAGCTCTTCAGATTCATGTTGTAGGTGAACACCGTGGTATAAAGCGGCACATCCATCGCGTATTTGATCGCCTTCTCGATGCCGAACAGGAACATCGAGCCCCACGGGAAGGTGATCTCGTCGGCAACGCCGCGCTCGATGGCGTCGCGCGCCTCCGGCGCCGAAGCCTGCACGTTGGTGCCGCCGAACATCTTGACCATTTCACCGATGGTCGATTGCGCCGGACGCACCTTGAGGCCCTTGAGGTCTTCAGGCACCAGGACCTTCTTCTTGCCGAACAGCGCGCCCGGATCGTGGATGAAGGCGAAGCAGAGCTTTGTGTCCTTCATCTCGGTCGGCGCATATTTGTGATACCACTCGTTGAGCGCCAGCGTGCCTTTCTTGCCGTCGCTGAACAGGAACGGAAGCTGTCCCGCCGCCGCGATCGGGAAACGCCCCGGCTGATATCCCGGGTTGACGTAAGTGATGTCGGCGATGCCGTCGCGTGCCATATCATAGTGGTCGAACGC
>ENA-UOVV01000481-UOVV01000481.1-compost-metagenome-genome-assembly--contig:-NODE-481-length-46930-cov-13.206507_pt1 | contig 46930 bp, 41 predicted proteins | sample MGYA00238155_ERZ761577 | MGnify/ENA primary metagenome ERZ761577 (study PRJEB28898, sample SAMN06268775) | compost metagenome | isolation source: Emeryville, CA | place: USA:Emeryville, CA | collected... | reverse complement strand
GGCGCCGCTGGCAGTCCTGCCGAGCCCTGCGCGGAGTCGTCGGAGCGAAGGAGACTTCTCCAGGATCCATCGAGAGCGTCGAGCGTGGCTTCGGCCACCTCTGCGAAAGGCCCTCGGCGCGTCAGGTGGCGGCTGTCGACTGCGCTGCTGCGAGGCGATCTCGAGGCGCTCGCGCAAGCCCTGGCTCTCGTCCCTCAGGTCCACCGTACCTCGCGCCCGGGGTCTTGCGGCAAGGCCCCCTGCGTGAGGCACGATCACTCCCTTGCCGAGCCCACCTGGAGCCGCACCTCGTGAACGACGTCTTCGCCCTGCCGTCCCGCCTTGCCGCCAAGTCCGCCCCCGAGCTCGTCGCTGACGACGCCCGGCACCTCGCTCGCGTCGCCGAGGCGATCGAACACATGAGCGAACGACTCTCCGCCCGCCTCGACGCCGCGCGGAGGGCTCCCGGGCGCTCCGGGCGTGGAGCCTTCGAGCGCGACGCCGAGATCCGGCGCCTCTCCTCCCAGCTGCGCCTCCTCGAGCGCTTCGGCCTCGACGTGTGCCTCGGGCGCATCGTGCACGCCTCGGGCGAGGTGGCCTACGTCGGGCGCATCGGCGTCGCCGGCGCGGGGGGAGAGCGGCTGCTCGTGGACTGGCGCTCCCCCGCCGCCGAGCCCTTCTTCGGCGCGACCCACGCCGATCCTCGCGGGCTCGTGAGCCGCCGACGTTATCGGTGGACGAACGGCCACGTCACCGACTTCTGGGACGAGGTCTTCGACGTGTCCCAGGTGGAGAACCACGGTGCCCTCGACGAGCAGTCCGCCTTCCTCGCGAGCCTCGGCGAGGCCCGCAGCTCGCGCATGCGCGACGTGCTCGCGACGATCCAGTCCGACCAGGACGCGATCATCCGCAGGCCTTCTCGCGGGACGGTGGTCGTCGACGGCGGCCCCGGCACGGGCAAGACGGTCGTCGCCCTGCACCGCGCGGCTTTCCTCGTGCACCACGAGGCGCACCTCGAGACCCTCGGCGGGATCCTCGTCGTCGGCCCTCACCAGCCCTACCTCGACTACGTGGGCGACGTGCTCCCCCGCCTCGGCGAGGAGGACGTGCGGACCTGCACCCTCGCCCAGCTCGTGCCGGAAGGTGCCGTGGCCGTGCGCGAGGCCGACCCCGAGGTCGCGAGGCTCAAGGGTTCGGCCCGGCTGCTCGAGGCGATCGGGCCGGCCGTGGCCTTCTACGAGGAGCCTCCGCAGGAACGCACGGTTCTCGAGATCGACAAGCTGCGGGTCGTCGTCGAGCCCGAGCACTGGGCCGAGGCCTTCGCCGCCCCCGAGCGCGGGACCCCGCACAACGAGGCGCGCGAGGAGATCCTCGACGCCCTGTGCGAGATCCTCGCGGACATGGTGAGCAAGGGGCGCGCCGGGCTCGCGCACGCGGTGCGTCGCCACGGCCCGCTGCTCGCCGAGATCGACCGCGCGTGGCCGCTGCTCGACGCTCGCGACCTCGTCGGGGACCTGTGGACGGTGCCCGCCTACCTGCGCCTGTGCGCCCCGTGGCTCTCGGCCGAGGAGCGCCAGGCCCTGCGCCGTGAGGATCCCGCGGCCTGGACCGAGGCGGACCTGCCCTTCCTCGACGCCGCGCGTGCCCGGCTCGGCGACCCCGAGGAGGCCAGGCGTCGCCGCCGCGAGCTCGAGGAGATCGACCGGGAGCGCGTCGAGAAGCACCGCGTGCTCGAGGAGATGCTCGAGGCCGACGTCGACAAGGAGGGCGAGGTGTGGATGCTCGTCAGCGAGGACGGCTTCGAGGAGGCCGTCGTCGACGTCGACAGCTACGTGGAGCTGGTCCGCGAGCCGCTCGCGGGCCCCTTCGCGCACGTCGTCGTCGACGAGGCCCAAGAGCTCAGCGAGGCGCAGTGGGCCATGCTCGTGCGGCGCTGCCCCTCACGCTCCTTCACCGTGGTGGGCGACCGGGCGCAGGCGCGCGAGGGCTTCGCCGAGAGCTGGGAGCAGCGCCTCGAGCGCGTGGGCCTCGAGGGCGCCGAGGTGCGGACCCTCACGGTCTGCTATCGCACGCCCGAGCCCGTGATGCGCGCCGCAGAGCCGGTCATCCGCGCGGTGCTTCCGGACGCGAGCGTCCCGCGCTCGGTGCGCTCGGGCGGTGCCCCGGTGCGCCGCGGCAGGGTCTGCGAGCTCGAGGAGATCCTCGAGACCTGGCTCGCCTCGCGCGAGCTCGGGGTCGCGAGCGTCGTCGCTCCCCCGGCGCTCGTGCCGCGGACCTCGATCACGGACGAGCGTGTCCGGTTCATGGCTCCCGAGCTCGTCAAGGGCCTCGAGTTCGACCTCGTCGTGCTGATCGACCCAGAGGGCTGGGGTGAGGGCACGACGGCGGCCGTGGACCGCTACGTCGCCATGACGCGCGCGACCGAAGAGCTCGTCATCCTCGAGGGCTGAACGTCCCCGCAGGTCAGCGCGCTGCGGCGGCGACGCCCACGTACTCGCGCAGGTGCTGCGCGGTGAGCGTGTCCCCGCGCTCCACGAGCTCGCTCGGCGTGCCCTCGAAGACGATCCGACCGCCGTCGTGCCCGGCTCCGGGGCCGAGGTCGATGATCCAGTCGGCATGCGCCATGACCGCCTGGTGGTGCTCGATCACGATCACGGACTTGCCCGAGTCCACGAGCCGGTCGAGCAGTCGCAAGAGGTTCTCGACGTCGGCGAGGTGCAGGCCGTTGGTGGGCTCGTCGAGCACGTAGACCCCGCCCTTCTCCCCCATGTGCGTCGCGAGCTTGAGGCGTTGGCGCTCGCCGCCCGAGAGCGTCGTGAGCGGTTGGCCGAGCGTGAGGTAGCCGAGGCCGACCTCGGAGAGTCGCTCGAGGATCGCGTGAGCCGCAGGGGTGCGCGACTCCCCCGCCCCGAAGAACTCGGTCGCCTCGTCCACGGGCATCGCGAGCACCTCGGCGATGTCCTTGTCGTTGAGCCGATAATCAAGCACCTCGGGCAGGAAGCGCTTGCCCTCGCAGGCCTCGCAGATCGTCGTGACGCCGGCCATCATGCCCAGGTCGGTGTAGATGACGCCCGCGCCGTTGCACGCGGGGCACGCGCCCTCGGAGTTCGCGCTGAAGAGCGCCGGCTTCACGCCGTTGGCCTTCGCGAAGGTCTTGCGGATCGGCTCGAGGAGGCCCGTGTAGGTGGCCGGGTTCGAGCGCCGCGAGCCGCGGATCGCGCCCTGGTCGACGACGACGGCGCCCGCCTCGGTGGGCATCGAGCCGTGCACGAGCGAGGTCTTGCCCGAGCCGGCCACGCCCGTGACCACGCACAGCACGCCCAGCGGGATGTCGACGTCGACGTCCTGGAGGTTGTGCTGGCTCGCCCCGCGGATCTCGATCGCCCCGCGCGCAGAGCGCACCGCGTCCTTGAGGCGAGCGCGATCCTCGAGGTGGCGACCCGTGAGGGTCCCGCTCGCGCGCAGCTCGGCGACGGTCCCCTCGAAGCAGAGCTCGCCGCCGTGGCTGCCGGCACCCGGGCCGATGTCGACCACGTGGTCGGCGATCGCGATCGTCTCGGGCTTGTGCTCGATGACGAGCACCGTGTTGCCCTTGTCCCGCAGGGCGAGCAGCAGCTCGTTCATGCGGTGCACGTCGTGCGGGTGCAGGCCGATCGTCGGCTCGTCGAAGACGTAGGTGACGTCCGTGAGCGCCGAGCCCAGGTGGCGCACGAGCTTGGTGCGCTGCGCCTCGCCCCCCGAGAGCGTCCCCGAGGGGCGGTCGAGAGACAGGTAGCCGAGGCCGATGTCGACGAAGGAGTCCAGGGAGGCGGCGAGGGTCTGGGTGAGCGGGGCGACCGAGGGCTCCGTGATGCCCCGCACCCACGCAGCGAGGTCGGAGATCTGCATCGCGCAGGCCTCGGCGATCGAGATGCCCGCGACCTTCGAGCGCCGCGCGTGCTCGGCGAGGCGCGTGCCCTCGCACTCGGGGCAGGTCCCGAAGGTCACTGCGCGCTCGACGAAGGCCCGGACGTGGGACTGCATGGACTCGGGGTCCTTGCTGAGCATCGACTTGGTGATCTTCGGGACGAGGCCCTCGTAGGTCATGTTGACCCCGTCCATCTTCACCTTGATCGGCTCCTGGTACAGGAAGCCGTGCAGCTCCTTCTTCGTGAAGTCCTTGATGGGCTTGTCCGGGTCGAAGAGGCCCGAGGAGGCGAAGAGCTTCACGTACCAGCCGCCCGCGACGTAGCCGGGGACCGTGATCGCGCCCTCGTTGACCGACTTCGACTCGTCGTAGAGCTGCGTCAGGTCGATGTCGTTGACCCGACCCATGCCCTCGCACCGCGGGCACATGCCGCCCAGCTGGTTGAAGGTGGCCTTCTTGCGCTGCTTGTTGCCGATCGTGATCGCCCCGCTGCCCTGCACCGAGGGGACGTTGAAGGAGTAGGCGTTGGGCGGGCCCACGTGCGGCTCCCCGAGCCGGGAGAAGAGGATGCGCAGCAGGGCGTTCGCGTCGGTGACGGTGCCGAGGGTCGAGCGGGGGTTGTTCCCGATGCGTTCCTGGTCGACGACGATCGCCGTGGTCAGCCCCTCGAGCAGGTCGACCTCGGGTCGCGAGAGCGTGGGCATGAAGCCCTGCAGGAAGGCGCTGTAGGTCTCGTTGATCATGCGCTGCGACTCGGCCGCGATCGTGCCGAAGACGAGCGAGCTCTTGCCCGAGCCCGAGACGCCGGTGAAGGCGGTCAGGCGGCGCTTGGGGATGTCGAGGTCGATGCCCTTGAGGTTGTTCTCGCGGGCACCGCGGACGCGGATCGTGTCGTGCTGGTCGGCGGGGTGCGCGGCCACGCAGTCTCCTTCGGTCGGGTCAGGGCGGGCGGTCGGTCAGGCGCGGGCGTTGATGCGCAAGAGGTTGCCGGCAGGGTCGCGCACCGCGCAGTCGCGCACGCCGTAGGGCTGGTCAGTGGGCTCCTGGAGGATGTCCACGCCGTTCGAGGCGAGCTTCTCGAAGAGTCCCTCGAGGTCGTCGGTCGCGAGGGTGAGGGCTCCGTACGAGCCCTTCGCGATGAGCTCGAGGATCGTGCGGCGCTCGTCCTCGGTGATGCCGGGGTCGACGGCCGGTGGGTGCAGGACGATCGAGGTCTCGGGCTGCCCGGGAGGTCCCACCGTGAGCCAGCGCATGTTCTCGAGACCGACGTCCTGGCGCAGCTCGAAGCCCAGCAGGTCGCGGTAGAAGCCGAGCGCCGCCTCGGCGTCGGTGTGCGGGAGGAAGGCGTAGTGGATGGTGATGTTCGTCATGTCGCTCACGCTAGGGACTCCCTGGGACGGACCGCTTCTCGATTCCTGACGGGTCTGGTCACCTGCTTCGCGAGGCACGGCAGGAGCTCGCCGCCCACGTGGCTCGCATCGGCCCGGTACACGCTCGGCGGGACCCCGACGAGCTCGGAGAAGCGCGTCGAGAAGGTCCCCAGGGACGAGAAGCCGACCGCGAAGCACACCTGCGTGACGCTCAGGTCGCCGCGGCGCAGCAGGGCCATGGCCCGCTCGATCCTGCGGGTCATGAGGTAGGAGTAGGGCGACTCGCCGAAGATCGCCTTGAACTCGCGGCTCAGGTGGCCCGCGGACATGAGCTCCCCGCGCGCGAGGGTCTCGACGTCGAGCGGCTGGGCGAACTCGCGGTCGATGCGGTCCTTGACGCGCCGCAGCCGCTTGAGGTGCTCGAGGCGCTCTGCGCTCACCACGGCGTCGGACGCCCTCCTCGCTCCGGCCACTCCCCTACTCAACCACCGTTCGGCCCGCGGGCACAGATCAGCGAAGATGTTCGGGTGCCTCGCCTGCTCGCCGACCTCACCCCGCTCCAGGTGAGCCAACCCTTCCGGCGCATGTGGCTGGGCACCTCGCTCTCGGGCATCGGCACGCAGCTGACCAACGTCGCGGTCGCGCTGCAGATCTTCGACCTCACGGGATCGAATCTCGCGGTCGGCCTCGTGGGGCTCTTCGCGCTCGTCCCGCTCGTGACCCTCGGGCTCTACGGCGGCGCGCTCGTGGACGCCTACGACCGCCGCAAGGTCGTGCTCGTGACCCAGGTGGGCATCTTCGCGGCCTCCGCGTGCCTCGTGGTGCTCTCCTGGCTGGACCTCGCGAGCACAGGCCCGCTCTACGCGATCGTCGCGATCCAGAGCGGGCTCTTCGCGATCAACTCCCCCGCGCGCATGGCGATCGTCCCGCGGCTCATCGGCACCCAGCTGCTTCCCGCGGCGAACGCGCTGAGCAGCCTGTCCTTCGGCGTCGCGATGACGATCGGGCCGCTCCTCGCGGGCGTCGTCGTGGCCAGGGCGGGGTACGCGTGGGCCTACGGGGTCGAGTCGGTGCTGCTCGTGGTCGCCGTCCTCGCTCTCGCGGGGCTGCCCTCGCTCCCGCCGCAGGGCGAGGTCAAGCGCGCCGGGCTCTCCTCGGTGCTCGAGGGGCTGCGCTACCTCGGCACGCGCCCCAACGTGCGCATGACCTTCCTCGTGGACCTGTCCGCGATGGTCTTCGCGATGCCGCGCGTGCTCTTCCCCGCGGTAGGAGCCCTCGTCCTGGGCGGAGGCGCGACGACGGCGGGCATCCTCGTGGCGGGCATCGCCTTCGGGGCCGTGCTCGGCGGGCTGCTCTCGGGCCCGCTCGGGCGCGTGCGCTGGCAGGGCCGGGCGATCGTCCTCGCGATCGTCGTGTGGGGAGCAGCCGTAGCGGTCTTCGGGCTCGTGCTCGCTGCGGCCCCCGGGACCCAGCCCGGCGACCCGGCGCACTGGCTGCTGTGGCCCGCGCTCGCCCTCATGGTCGTGGCCGGCGTCGCGGACACGATCAGCTCGGTCTTCCGCTCGACGATCCTCCAGGCGGCGACCCCGGACGAGATGCGCGGGCGGCTGCAGGGTGTGTTCATCGTCGTCGTCGCGGGAGGTCCGCAGCTGGGCATGCTGCTCCTCGGTGCGCTCGCGGGTCGGCTCGGTGAGGGCGGGGCCGCGCTCGCGGGCGGGATCACGTGCATGGTCGTCGTCCTCGGCCTCGCCGCCTGGCAGCGCGGCTTCGTGCGCTACGACGCGCAGGACCCGACTCCCTGAGCCAAGGTCAGAGCTCTGGACCAGACTGGACGTCATGTCCAGCACCGAGGCTCCGCGCGAGGAGCGACCCCCGCATGTCGCGAGGCCGAGGACGGCGAGCGACGGCCCTGCTCGAGCGAGCGACAAGGAGCTCTTGCGTCGCGTCGGCCGGCTCTTGCGGCCCTACACGGCTCGGCTCGTGCTGGTCGCTGCGGCGATCGTGGTCTCGGCCCTGCTCGGCATCGTCACGCCCTTCCTGACCCAGGCCACCTTCGACCGCGCGCTCTTCCCCGAGGACGGCTCGGGCGTGAACCTGCCGCTGCTGTGGTGGCTCGTCGCGGGCATGGTCCTCGTCCCGCTGCTCAGCTCGGCGATCGGCGTCGGGCAGACCTACCTGACCACCATGGTCGGCTCGCGCGCGATGGCCGACCTGCGCGCCCAGCTCTTCGAGCACCTCGAGCGCATGGAGCTCGCCTTCTTCACCTCGACGCGCACCGGATCGATCCAGTCGCGCCTCGCGAACGACGTCGGCGGCGTGGGCAACGTGCTGACGAGCACGGCCTCCTCGATCCTCGCGAACACCGTGACGGTGCTCGCCTCGCTCGTCGCGATGATCCTGCTGTCCTGGCAGCTCACGCTCGTCGCCCTCGCGCTCATGCCGGTCTTCGTGATCGCCCAGCGCCGCGTCGGTGCGCGGCGTCAGGCCATCGCGCGCGAGACCCAGGAGTCGCTCTCGGACATGACGGCGATCACCGAGGAGGCGCTGAGCGTCTCGGGGATCCTGCTCACCAAGGTCTTCAACCGCGCCGACGCCGAGATCGACCGCTACCGCACGGAGAACGAGCGCCAGGCGGGGCTCCAGGTGCGTCAGGCCATGACGGGCCAGTGGTTCTTCGGCGTCGTCTCGGCCTTCATGGCCGTCACACCGGCTCTCGTGTACCTCGTGGCTGGCTACCTCGTCACGGGCGGCTCGACGCTCTCCGCGGGCACGCTCGTGGCCTTCTCGACCCTCCAGGCGCGGTTGCTGTGGCCCACGGTCTCCCTCATGCGCGTCGCGCTCGACGTGCAGACCTCGCTCGCGCTGTTCCGGCGCATCTTCGAGTACCTCGACCTGCGCCCGGCGATCACCGACCGTCCCGAGGCCGTTCGCCTCGACCCGCGCGAGGTGCGCGGGCACGTCGAGATCGACGAGGTCTGGTTCGCCTACCCCCCGCCGCCCACGCTCGTCGAGCCGCCGCCCGCCCCGCGCGTGGCCGGGGGACGTGGCGGCGGAGGCGGAGGGGGCGGGATGCGCTTCGGCATGGCCCCCGTGCCGGGGACCGGCGCGCGCGTGCACGCGGTCGAGCCGCGCTCCGGTGGCCCGGGCTCGCGAGGCGAGTCGGTGCCCGAGGGCGAGTCCCTGGCCGCTGCGGCGGCACCGAGCGAGCCCGCGTGGGTGCTGCGCGGGGTCTCCCTCGACGTGCAGCCCGGCCAGCTCGCTGCGCTCGTGGGCCCCTCCGGGGCGGGCAAGACGACGCTCTCCTACCTCGTGCCGCGCCTCTACGAGGTGGGCCGCGGGGCCGTGCGCATCGACGGGGTCGACGTCGCGGACGTGGCTCTCGACTCGCTCGCCGAGCTCGTGGGCATGGTCACGCAGGACACCTACCTCTTCCACGCGACCGTGCGCGAGAACCTGCTCTACGCGCGCCCGGACGCGAGCGAGGCGGAGCTCGTCGAGGCCTGCCGCGCGGCGAACATCCACGAGCGCGTCATGAGCTTCGAGCGCGGCTACGACACCGTGGTGGGCGAGCGGGGCTACCGGCTCTCGGGGGGCGAGAAGCAGCGCATCGCGATCGCTCGCGTGCTGCTCAAGGACCCGCGCATCCTCGTGCTCGACGAGGCGACCTCGGCCCTCGACTCGACCTCCGAGCGGCTCGTGCAGTCCGCCCTCGGCGAGGCGATGCGCGGGCGCACCACGATCGCTATCGCGCACCGGCTGTCGACCATCCGGCACGCCGACGTCATCGCCGTGATCGACGGCGGGGTCGTAGCCGAGAAGGGCACGCACGAAGAGCTCGTCGCCGCGGAGGGTCTCTACGCGCGCCTCTACGCCGAGCAGTTCGGCGGCGGCAAGGTCGAGGCGCGCTTCGCCGACGGCGTCATGTTCACCGACGGGGTCGTGCTCCCCTAGGCACGTGACGGAGGTCTCTCGCCGAGCGAAGGGGTCCTCCCCACGGCAGACTGGAGAGCAGCAGGGGCGCTGACACGAGAAGGGTGCTCCATCTCACACAGATGTTCACCGGTCCTTCACGAGGGACTGGAACACTTCTGAGTCCCACAACGTTTTGACGTCGAGATACTTTGGCGCACCCGGACCGCGGGACCCGCGTTCCAGACGACGAGCCCGCCACAAGCGGGCCCCAGGAGGACAGCATGGCCAGCCGTTCACTGCGAGGCACTCGCATCGGTTCGTTCAGCATGGAGACCGAGGAGGGCGTCGAGTTCGCCGCGCGCTTCGAGGCTCACTACGACTGCCCCAACGGTCACACGATCGTGCTCCCCTTCTCCGTCGAGGCCGACGTGCCGCCCACGTGGGAGTGCCGTTGCGGCGCCCACGCGCTGCTGCGCGACGCCGAGCAGCCCGAGGCCAAGCCCACGAAGCCCCAGCGCACGCACTGGGACATGCTTCTCGAGCGCCGCACCACGGCCGAGCTCCAGGAGCTCCTCGACGAGCGCCTCGAGCTGCTGCGCTCGGGCAAGCTGCGCCGCAGCGCCTGAGGCACGCGACGCTTCGCCGAACGCCGCCGATCCTGCCGGGTCGGCGGCGTTCGTCGTCCCTGGAGGCTCTCGGCCCCGCCGGTCCGCCTAGGAACGGCGGGCGAAGAGCCCTCGCAGCTGGGCCGCGCGGTGCGCGGCTCCCCACGCGGTGACGCGCCAGAGCGCCTCGACGATGATCGCCCGGCTCATCTTGGAGCGTCCCTCGGCGCGCTCGACGAAGGTGATGGGCACCTCGACGACCTTCGCCCCGGCCTGCACCGAGCGCCAGGTGAGGTCGACCTGGAAGCAGTAGCCCTGCGAGGCGACGGTCGCGAGGTCGAGGCGGCGCAGCAGCTCGGCGCGGTAGGCGCGGAAGCCTGCCGTGGCGTCGCGCACCTTCATGCCCATCGCAAGGCGCGTGTAGGTGTTGGCCCCGCGCGAGAGCACCTCGCGGTGCCTGGGCCAGTTCTCGACGCGACCTCCGCGCACCCAGCGCGAGCCGATCGACAGCTGCGCGTCCTGCGCCTCGAGGGCCTCGAGCACGTCCCCGAGCTGCTCGGGCAGGTGCGAGCCGTCCGCGTCCATCTCGACGATCACCTCGAAGCCGCGATCGAGCGCCCAGGCGAAGCCCGCGATGTACGCGGCGCCGAGGCCCTGCTTGCCCGCGCGGTGCATGACGTCCATCGCGCCGAGCTCGCTCGCGAGCTCCTCGGCGATCTGGCCCGTGCCGTCGGGGCTGCCGTCGTCGACCACGAGCACGTGCGCCTGCGGGACGGCCGCGCGCAGGCGCCGGACCGTCTTGGGCAAGGACTCGCGCTCCTCGTAGGTCGGGACGATCACGACCGTGCGCGCCCCCTCGCGCGCCGACTCGGTGCTGCTCATCCGAGCATCTTCCCCCGTTCTTCCTTCCGGACGCTGCGGGCGCCCACGGCGCCGGCCACGACGACGAAGGCCCCGAGCGCGGAGACGAGCCACACGAGGTACCGGCCGAAGCGCACGGCAGGCGTGAGCGAGGTGCGCAGAGGCACGCTCGCCGTGAAGCCATCAGCCGTGAACAGCTCCGTGCGGTGGCTCACGGCACCGTGCGGCGAGATGAGCCCGCTCACGCCCACCGTCGAGATCTGGACGGTCGCGCGGCCCGTCTCCACGGCGCGCACGCGCGACATCGCGAGCTGCTGCACCGACTCGTCCGAGCGGCCGAAGGTGACGTTGTTGGTGGGGATCACGAGAAGCTCGCCTCCCGCGAGCACGCCCTCGCGGATGATCCAGTCGTAGGCCACCTCGAAGCAGATCGCGACGGCGAGCCCCACCTCGCGGTCGAGGCGCTCGGAGTCGATCGTGACGAGCCCCGGCTCTGTCCCGGGGATCATGTCGTGCGTGACCGAGTCGACCATCGGCGTGACCCGGCGGGCGAGCTCGCGCAGCGGGATGTACTCGGAGAAGGGCGCAGGGCGCTGCTTGCGGTAGGCCTGGTCGATCCCCTCGCCGGGCACCCACAGCACCGAGGTGTTGAAGCGGGTGTTCTTGCTCGGGTACTCGATCGTGCCCACGAGCACAGGCGCGTCGAGCGCCCTCGCTGCCCCGTCCACCACCTTCGCGGAGCGCTCGTCCTGCGCGAGGTCCGTCGCGGTGACGTTCTCCGGCCAGAGCACGACGTCGAGCTCGCCCGGCTCGACCTCCTCGAGCAGCGCGAGCGTCCCCTCGGCGTGGTCGTCCACGACGCGGGCCTGGCGCGCGCCAAGATCCTGCTCGTCCATGTCGACGTTGCCCTGGACCGCCCCGATGCGCAGCGTCCCGGACTCGGCGCGGGTGCCCACGGGCACCGTGAGCCCGACGACGATCAGGCCCACCGCGACGCCGAGGCAGGTCAAGGTGCGCAGCACGCGAACCTCGCGCATCGCGATCAGGGCGACGGCGAGCAAGGCGCCGATCGCGGCGGTGACGGCCGAGAGCAGCGGCACTCCCCCGAGCCACGCGAGGCGCAGCAGCGGCGAGTCCGCCTGGGAGAAGGCGAGGCGACCCCAGGGGAAGCCCCCGAAGGGGGCCACCGAGCGCAGCTCCTCGACGGCGACCCAGACCACGGCGAAGCCGAGCACCTGGAGCACAGGGCTGCGCCAGATCACCGCACCGCGCCGCGCCCAGGACCACGCGGCGCCGAAGAGCGCCACGAAGAGCGCCTCGAGCACCGGCAGGGCGATCGCGACCGCGGGTCCGACGACGATCGCCGTCCAGGACAGGTGCGGCACGAAGAAGGCGAGACCCCACGCGAGCCCGACGAGGGAGTTCCAGCGCGCGGAGTCTCGGCCGAGCGCGAGGAAGAGCAGGGCGACGCCCACGAAGCTCAGGACCCACAGGTCCGCCCCGGGGAAGCCTAGGTCGGCCACGATCCCGCCGACGACGGCGAGGACGAGACTCAGCAGTCGGGGCATCGGCACCGCCACAGCCTACGGGAGCAGCGCCGCGCTCCCCTAGGACGTGAACGGCCGACCGGCCCGCGTGGCCTTCGTACCGAACGGAGTACGGGACCCTGTCCGTTTTCTGTTGACCACGCGGACCTGGCCGGCCCTGATCTCACGTCCCGACACTCTCCCTTGAGCCCCGAGCCGCGGTACTTCACTCGGTCCGGCGAACCGGACGAAGGAGAACTTACTCAGTTCGGCACCGGGAGTTCAACCAGCGCGTTTGTGCAGGTCAGAGCCATCTCCGCAGGTCAAGAGATTGCCAAGAGCGGGTCTGGGAGGCCCGAGTCCCGGCGTGTCGTGCGGCGTGTCGGGCAGATTCACCCTTGTGGACCATCTTCACCCGAAAGTATCGAAGATCACGACCCCGTCCCGGACCGTCCGCAGGCACTCCGGTCGGCTCTCGGGATCGCTCAGGTCGGGCAGCAAGGGGGTGCCCGCTCGAGCGTCGGTGCTCCAGGTGGGCAGGGTCCCCTCGGGCACCTGGACCACGAGGGTGTCCGCTCTCCAGACCGCCAGGTGCGCCGGGGCGCCCACCCGGATCTCCCCCGCTCCCGTGTGCTCGAGGCCCGCCACGCGCCAGCCGCCGCGGGTGTGCGCCCGGAAGCCGGCGCGGGCCGTGATGCGCTGCTCGGCCTCGTGGTGGTAGAGCCCAGCGCGCACGGCGCCCCAGGGGTCGAAGGGAGTCACCGGGGAGTCGGAGCCCAGGGCGAGCGGCACGCCCGCGCTGACGAGGTCCGCGAGGGGGTTCATGGCCCCCGCGCGGGCGGAGCCGAGGCGCTGGGCGTACATGCCCTTGGCCCCGCCCCAGAAGGCGTCGAAGGCCGGCTGGACGCTCAGGCGCACCCCGTGCAGCGCGAGGGTCGCGAGAGCCCGCGCGTCGAGCATCTCGGCGTGCTCGACGCGGTGGCCCGCGCGGTTGATCGCAGGCAGTCCCTCGACGCTCGCCGCCGCCTCGAGGCCGAGCAGGTACTCGTCCATCGCGCGGTCGCCGATGATGTGGAAGGAGGAGTGCACGCCCGCGCGCGTCGTCGCCGTGAGGTGGTTGGTGATCTGTTCTGCCGTCAGGAACAGCTCGCCGCGCGAGGCGTCGTCGGCGTAGGGCGATCGCACGGCCGCCGTCCGCGAGCCGATCGAGCCGTCGACGTTGAGGTCTCCCCCGATGCCGACGATCCCCGGTACGGCCTCGAGCACCGCACGGGCGTCGTCGACCGTCTCGCACAGCTCGGCGCGATAGCCCACGACGAGAGGCAGCGCGCTCGCGGGGTCCGAGGTCGTCACGAGCAGCTCGGCGAGCCCCTCGCGAGAGTCGATGTGCGGGGCGCTCTGCTCGTGCACGCTCACGATGCCGCGCTCTGCGGCCGCGGCGAGGGCTCGCCGGTACAAGGCCGTGCGGCGCTCGGGACTCACGTGCCTCGCGTGCGCGCGGGCCGTGTGGTGCGCCTCGACGCTCACGAGGCCACCAGGGCTCCAGCCGGGCCGCTCCGTGAGCCCGGCTGCAGCGGCGAAGGCGCCGGAGACGACGGCCGAGTGCACGTCGACGCGCGAGAGGTAGACCTCGAGGCCGCCCGAGGCGCGGTCGAGCTCTTCCGCGGTCGGCGGCCTGCCCTCGGGCCAGCGGGTCTCGTCCCAGCTGTGACCGAGCAGCATCGTCCCGCCCTCGGCGCGCACGCGGGCGGCAGCGCGCTCGACCTCGGCGAGGGCCTGCCCGAGAGTGCGCGCTCCCCCGAGGTCGAGCCCCTCGATCGCGAGGCCGGTCTCGAGCAGGTGCACGTGCCCGTCCACGAAGCCGGGGGTCACGAGGGCGCCGTCGAGCTCGATCACCTCCTCGGCCTGGAGGTGCTGGGCGGTGTCCTCGTCGCCGAGCCAGGCCACGACGCCGTCCTCGACGAGCAGGGCCTGGGCGAAGGGGTCGGCGGAGGAGTGGACGACTCCTCCGCGGTACAGGGTGCGGGTCATAGGGACGAGTATGCGACGACTCCGCGCCGCAGCGCGCCCACGGCCTTCCCCGCGGTCGCGCGCAGCTGCGGGGTGGGGGCCGCGATCGAGAGCTGGTCGAGCAGGTCGATGACCTGCTTGCACCAGCGCACGAAGTCCCCCGCGGCGAGCTCCCCGCCGCGCAGCACGGCGTCGAGGTTCCGGCCCTGGGCCCAGCGCACGACCGGCTCGACGATGCCCGTGTCGACCGCTCCCGTGACCTCGAGGCGGTGCTGCTCCTCGAGGTCCTCGAGCTCGGAGAACACCTGGAAGGTCGCGTCGAGAGCGCGAGCGAGCCGGGACTGGGTCCCTCCGGGCACGTTCCCGCCGCTCGCGTCCTCGCGGCGCGCCTCGTAGACCACGGCCGAGACCACTCCGGCGAGCGCGGGGGCGTCGAGGCCCTCCCAGACGCCGCGACGCAGGCACTCGGCGACCAGCAGGTCGCTCTCGGCGTACACGCGTCGCAGCACCTCGCCCGTCCCGGTGACCTCCTCGCGGTCCTCGCTGAGGTACCCGAGGCTCGAGAGCACCGCGCAGATGCGGTCGAAGTCGCGGGCGATCGAGTCGGTGCGGCCCTGGATGCGCCGCAGCAGCGCGGCGTGCTCGCGGTCGAGCTTGTGCCAGCGCTCGGCCCAGCGCGCGTGGTCCTCGCGCTCGGGGCACGCGTGGCACGGGTGGGCCTTCATCGCTCGCCTCGCGGCGGCGATCTCGGCATCCTCGTGCGCCGCGCGGGACCGGGGCTCCTTCTTCCCGCGCGCGGGAGGCTCTCGCTCGTCGAGCCAGCGCCGCAGACCCGCGGCCAGGTCCTTGCGCGCTTGCGGCCGGCGCGCCGAGAAGCTCTTGGGGATCGGCAGGCTCCCGACCGTCCGCACGCCCCCGGGCACGTCGCGCACCTCGAGCCGCCGCAGCTTGTGGTCGACGCCGAGCACCGTGGGCACAGGACCGGAGAAGCCCTCGGTCTGGCCCACCTGCACGACGACGGCGAAGCCCGAGCGCCGCCCTCCGGTCACCTGGACGACGTCCCCCGGGCGGAGCTTCTCGAGGGCGCGAGCGGTCTCGTTGCGGCGCTCGCGGCTCGCGTCGAGGCGCTGGGCCTTCTCGAGCTCGCTGATGCGCCGGCGCAGGCGGTGGTACTCCCGGAAGTCCCCGAGGTGGCACTCCATGGCCTTCGCGTAACCCTCGAGGGCCTCGGCGTGCGCCTTGGCCTCGCGAGCGAGCCCCACGACGCCGCGGTCGGCCTGGAACTGCGCGAAGGACATCTCGAGCACCTCGCGGGCCCTCGTCCGTCCCACCTGCGCCACGAGGTTCACGGCCATGTTGTAGGTGGGCCGGAAGCTCGAGCGCAGCGGGTAGGTGCGCCGCGAGGCGAGCCCCACGAGGGCCTGCAGGTCGAGCCCCGGGTGGGCGACGACGACGGCGTGCCCCTCGGTGTCGATCCCGCGGCGCCCCGCGCGTCCCGTGAGCTGGGTGTACTCCCCCGGCGTGAGCCCCACGTGCGCCGAGCCGTCCCACTTGACGAGCTTCTCGAGCACGACCGAGCGCGCCGGCATGTTGATGCCCAGCGCGAGGGTCTCGGTCGCGAACACGACCTTCACGAGCCCGCGCGCGAAGAGCGTCTCGACGGTCTCCTTGAACAGGGGCAGGAGGCCGGCGTGGTGCGCCGCGACCCCGCGCGAGAGGGCGTCGAGCCACTCCCAGTAGCCGAGCACCTCCAGGTCGCTACGTGGGACCTCGGCGCAGCGCTCCTCGACGATGCGCCGGATCTCGGCGGACTCCGCGTTCGAGGTGAGGCGCAGTCCCGCCGCGAGGCACTGGTTCACGGCCCCGTCGCAGCCCGCGCGGGAGAAGATGAAGAAGATCGCCGGGAGCATGCGGGCCTCGGCGAGCACGTCGACGACGGCGAAGCGCGGGACGGGGCGCGCCGCTCGCGAGCGGGCCGGCGGGCGGCCGCGCCCGCGGTAGCCCGGGTCGCCCCCTCGGGACGGCGGGCCGCGACGCTCGGTGCGCGCGAGCGCCTCGCGCAGCTCGGGGTTGATCGGCGGGTCGAGGCCCGGGTCGGTCGGGTCCACGTGGCCCGCGTAGAGCGGGTAGAGGTCGTCACGAGCGAGGACGTGCTGCCCGAGCGGCACGGGGCGGTGCTCGGAGACGACGACGGCGGTGTCCCCGCGCACCATCTCGAGCCAGTCGCCGAACTCCTCGGCGTTCGAGACCGTCGCGGAGAGCGAGACGAGCTGCACGTCCGCCGCAAGGTGCAGGATGACCTCTTCCCACACCGGCCCGCGGAAGCGGTCGGCGAGGTAGTGGACCTCGTCCATGACCACGAAGCCGAGCCCCACGAGGGTCTGCGAGCCCGCGTAGAGCATGTTGCGCAGCACCTCGGTGGTCATCACCACGACGGGCGCCTCGGAGTTCACCGAGGTGTCGCCCGTGAGCAGGCCCACGCGGTCCTCGCCGTAGCGACGCACGAGGTCGGAGTACTTCTGGTTGCTCAGGGCCTTGATGGGCGTGGTGTAGAAGGCTTTGCGCCCGCTCGCGATCGCGAGGTGGACGGCGAACTCCCCCACCACGGTCTTGCCCGCGCCCGTGGGCGCAGCGACGAGCACCCCGCGACCGAGCTCGAGCTCGCGGCAGGCCGTGACCTGGAACTCGTCGAGGGGGAAGCCGAAGAGGGCGCGGAACTCGCGCAGCTGGGGGCCGTCGTCGGCCATCGTCCTCCCTAGGCCAGGACTCGCAGGATGCCTGGGTGGACGTCGACCTGCAACGGGAGCGGCCCCACGTGTTCGCCGTCAGCGAACGCCTCGGGCGGCGGGGCGCCGAGCCGCTCGACGGGCTCGATGAGCGCCGAGCGGGTCTCGAAGACCTCGCAGGCCTGGTGCCCCAGGTGCTTGCCGACCTTGACGAGCGGCAGAACGCGCAGGATCTCCTTGCGCGGCAGCCCCGAGGCGACGAGCACGTGCAGCACCCCGTTGTCGAGGCGCGCGTCCGGCGTGATCTTGATGCCCCCGCCGAACTGCGAGGAGTTGCCCACCGCGACGAGGGTGCCGCTCGACTCCCAGGTGGCGTCGTCCGTGGTGACCTTGTAGCCGTAGGGCCGGTAGCGGCGCAGCTCGGGCAGGATCGCGATCCAGTACTTCAGCGCCCCGCGCGGCCACCGCATGCGGTTCGCGCGCGCGTTGACCGCCGCGTCGAAACCGCACGAGAGCACCCCGGCGAACCAGGTGCGCGTCGCGTACCCGGGCGGGCCCACGCTCACGACGTCGATCGTGCGCGGCCCGCGCTCGAGGGCCGCGAGCATCGCGTCGACGGCCTTCGGCACGTCGTGGCGCGGCAGACCGAGCGATCGCGCGACGTCGTTGCCCGTCCCCGCAGCGACGATGCCGAGAGGCACGTCCGTCTCCGCGACGACGTTCACCCCGAGGTTGACGAGACCGTCCCCGCCGACGACGACGAGCGCGTCGATCCCGCGCGCGAGGGCGCGCTTGGCGCGTGCCCGCGCCTCCTCGGCCGAGCCTGCGGACAGGTCCACGACCTCGTGCCCGCGAGCTCGCAGCTCGGTGATCGTGCGCTCGCCCACGGCGCGACCGCGCCCCCGGCCCGAGGTGGGGTTCACGACCACGCCGAAGGTGCTCACTCGCCGGCCCCCTCGGCTGCCTCGACGGCCTTGAGGCGCTTGGCGACGCGTCGGTCGTGCAGGGCGCACACGCCGACGGCCGTGAAGTAGAGCCCGCAGATGGGGATCGCGAGGGCGAACATCGAGATCGCGTCCGCCGTCGGCGTCGCGACCGCGGCGAAGACGAAGGCGAGCAGCACGGCCCAGCGCCAGCCGTTGAACCAGGTGCGTGCCTCGACGATCCCCACGAGGTTGAGGCCCACCATGACCACGGGGAGCAGGAAGGCGAGGCCGAAGGCGAGCACCATGCGCATGATGAAGCTCAGGTAGAGCTGGGCCGTGATGAGGTTGATCGCGTTCTCGGGCGTGAAGCCCGTGAGGATGCCCACGGCTTGAGGCATGAGCCACCACGCGAGCCCCGCGCCCGCGAGGAAGAGCGGGAGGGCCGCCGCGATGAAGCCGAGCGCGTACCAGCGCTCCTTCTTCTTGAGCCCGGGCATGATGAAGGCCCACAGCTGGTACATCCACCACGGGCTCGTGAGGATCGCTGCGGCGAAGAGCGAGACCTTGATCTGCATGTCGAGGGCCGTGGCGACCCCGTCGAAGTTGAGCGCGATCTCGAGCTGCCCTGCCTCGCCCACGCGCGTCACGGGCTCCTGGAGCGCCGCGAAGATGCGTGGGTAGAGGACCCAGCCGACGACGGCGCCGAGCAGCAGGCCGACGACGACCCGGATGAAGCGACGCCGGGCCTCGTTCAGGTGCTCGCGCAGCGGCATCCGCCCCTCAGGGTCCCGAGGGCGCCTGCGCGGGGCGCGAGCCGTCTCAGGGCTGCTGGGGCTCACCGTCGGTCGCGGGGTCCGTCGTGGGCTCCGTCGCGGCGGGGGCCGTCGTCGAGCTCGACCCGTCCGCGGGAGCGGCCGGCTCGTCCTTGAGGTCCTTGACCTCGGACTTGAAGATCTTCATCGACTTGCCGACGCTGCGCGCGAGGTCGGGGAGCTTCCGGGCGCCGAACAGCAGCAGCACGATGAGCAGGAGGATGATCCACTCCATGCCCCGCAGGTTTCCCAGATTCATGACCCTCCTCGGCGGTGAGACTCCACCATAGCGGCGCGCGGCGGCCCTTCGGTGCACCTCAGCGCGTCAGTCGGCGCCAGGACTCGATCGTCGCGAGGTGCTTCTCGTGGCGGCGGCGTGCTCGTTCTTCGCGAAGCTCCCGAAGCTCCTCGCGGCGGGCCCGCGCGGTCTCGACGTCGGGCGCAAAAGGCTCGGGCTGCGCGCGGACCGCGTCGAGCTCGGCGACCTTCGACTCGAGCTGCTCGACCACGCGCGCCGCCTCGTCGAGGGCCTCCATGGTGCGGGCCCCGCGACGCAGCACGTCGCGCCCGAGGTAGAAGGCGCCGACGAGCGTCCCCACCACGAGCACGGTCCACACCGTCGCCCAGAGCACTGCTCCACCCTACTCAGCGTCGAGCGCCGCGTAGGCCTCGAGAGCGGCGCGAGCGGCCTGAGCGGCGGGCGCCGCGGCCGAGGCCGGGCTCACCGAGCGCACGTTGAGCGCCTCGCGCAGCAGCAGCGCGCGCAGCCAGGCCGGGTCGCCGATCCGCAGAGCGACGCGCGAGGAGCCGTCGGGCAGGTCCTCGACGGACTCGATCGGCACCTGCTCGGCGAGCCAGCGCGCCGAGGGGGCCAGCTCGAGGGTCACGAGCGCGTCGTCGGCCGCGGGACGGAAGCTCTCGGGCGCTCCACGGCGCAGCTCGTGGTCCTCGGCGGGCACGTCGAGCACGCTCGCCTCGAGCACGCGGTCGAGGCGGAAGGTGCGCGGCGCCCGCGCACGGTGGCACCAGCCCTGCAGGTAGGTCACGCCCTGGTCGGTGAAGAGCCGCACGGGGTCGACCTCGCGCTCGCTCGCGACGTCGACCGAGCTCACGTAGCGGATGCGCAAGCGGCGCCCTTCGGCGAGGGCGGTGCCGACGGCGGCCCGCGTGCGAGGGTCCCCGCCCACCGAGAGGTGCACGTCGAGGGCCTCGACGGCATCCCCCGTCGCGGCGCGCAGCTTGGTCATCGCGGAGTCGAGCACCTCGGTCGCGGCCGGGGAGATGCCCGAGCCGATGACCTCGCGCACGGCCTCGAGGGCCGAGAGCAGCACGATCGCCTCGCGCGCCCCGAGGCGCAGCGGGCGGCGCATGCCGCGGTCGGCCGTCACGGAGATAACCCCGCGCTCGAACTGGTCGTAGTCGAAGTCGATGAGGTCGTCGGGCGCGTAGCCGGGGGTGCCCGAGACCCACAGCAGCTCGACGTCCTTGATGATCTGCTGCTGGCTCACGCCGAAGTGCCGCGCGAGCTCGGGCACGGGCACCGACTCCTTGCGGTCGAGGTAGGCGACGAGCCCGAGCATGCGTACGAGCCGGTCGGTCGAGTGCTCAGCCACGCTCGGCCTCCTCTCCGAGGGCCGCGGCGGCGCGCAGGCGGGTCAGGACCACCTCGCGCAGCTCGGGCGGGTCGAGCACGAGCACCGCAGGGCCGTAGCCCGCGACCTCGTAGGCGAGCTCCATGGTCGATCGGTAGGTCACGCGCACGAGGTCGCGGTCGCTGAGCCGCTCGGCGTCGCCCTCGCGTGGCTCGCTCGCCCGGGCGCGCAGCGCGGCCGCCCGCTCGGGGAGCACCGCGAGCACGGCCTCGCGCTCGCTCGCAGGCCCCTCTCCCCTGCCCGAGAGGCGCTCGCGCGCGTCGGCCGGGATCTCGAAGGCGCCCGAGGGGCCCGAGGCCTTGACGCTCGACAGGATCCGGTTGAGCCGGAAGGAGCGCGGCTCGCCGCGACCTCGGTCGAAGCCGTAGAGGTACCAGCCCGCCCCGTTCGAGTGCACGCGCCAGGGCTCGACCTCGCGCTCGGTGACCTCGCCCGTGTAGGCCGCGCGGTAGGTGAAGCGCACGACACGCCGCTCGAGGATCGCGTCGAGGAGCACGGGCACGCCGCTCGCGGGCTGCACACGCGGGACGAGGCCCGCCGCGAGGTCGTCCTGGGCCGTGCCCTCGGCGACGGCGCGCAGCTTGGTCAGGGCGCGGTCGGCGTCGCGAGCGAGGGAGGCGTCGCGCCAGAAGCCGCTCGCGAGGGAGAGCACGGCGAGCTCGGCGGGGCTCAGCTCGAGGTCGCCCAGGGTGTAGGCATCCGGGTCGATGCGGTAGCCGATCTCGTCCGAGCGGCCGTCCGACTGCACCGTGACCACGGGGATGCCGAGGTCGCGCAGGGCGTCCTTGTCGCGCTCGAACATCCTCTCGAAGGCGTCGTTCGAGGCGGAGTCGTACCCGGTGACGCTCGTGCGGATCTGTTCCTTGGTCATGCGCGAGCTCGTGTTGAGCAGCGCGATGACGAGGTTGAGCAGCCGCTCGGCGGGCTTGGTGTCGTCGGCCACGCCTCCACGGTAGCGGCCTATAGCGTGGAGGCATGAGTGCGTGGCGCGATGGCGTGGTCGAGTCGCTCGGTGCGTCCTGGGACGGGGCCCTCGAGCTGGGGGTCCGGACCGCCGACGGCGAGCTCCTCAGCGCCCTCGCCTACCCGGCCGTGACGGGCGAGCCGCGACTGGGTCAGCGCGTGATCGTGACGGCCTCGGCGCTCGAGCGCGGGCTCGGCACGGGCGGCTACGCCTTCGTGGTCGCGAGCCCCGACGATCTGCCTGCGGACCCGCCCGTGGCCCCCGGTCACCTCGTCAAGGCGCGCTACACGCCGCTCCAGCAGCTCGTGCTCGGGGTCGACGAGCAGGAGTCGGAGCACCACGAGACCCTGCGGGACGCGGACGACCTCGCCGGGATGCCCGTCGTCGTCGCGGACCTGCACTCGGCGCTGCCGGCGATCCTCGCGGGAGTCCGCCACGCCGCGATGCGTGCGGGCCGCCCGATCCCCCGGGTCGCCTACCTCATGACCGACGGCGGTGCCCTGCCTGCAGCCTTCTCGCGCACCGTCGCGGGCCTGCGGGCAGCGGGGTGGGTCGAGGCCTGCATCACGGTCGGCCAGGCCTTCGGGGGCGAGCTCGAGGCCGTCACGGTGCACTCGGGGCTCCTCGCCGCGCACCTCGTGCTCGAGGCCGACATCGTGGTCGTCGCCCAAGGTCCCGGGAACCTCGGGACCGGGACACGCTGGGGCTTCTCGGGCGTCGCGGCCGGCGAGGCGGTCAACGCCGCAGGGGTGCTCGGCGGGCGACCCGTCGCCTCGCTGCGCGTCTCGGGGGCGGACCCCCGGGAGCGGCACCTCGGGGTCTCGCACCACTCGCTCACGGCCTACGGGCGCGTCGCTCTCGTGCCTGCGGACGTCGTCGTGCCGGACTTCGGCGTCGGACCCGTGCTCGGCGTGCCCGACGAGGACGGCGTGCCACCTCTCGAGCCCGGCTCTCTCGCTGCTCTCGGCGCGCGCGTGCGCCACCAGGCGGCGACGCTCGGGGCGCCGCACGGGATGCACCGGCTCGTCGAGGTCCCCGCGGGGGCCGAGCTCATGACGGCGCTCGCGACCGCTCCCGTTCGACTGTCCACGATGGGACGCGGGCTCGAGGACGACCCCGGGTCCTTCCTCGCTGCGGCCGCAGCCGGGGTGCACGCCGCACAGCTGCTCGCGGTCTGAGGCGCGCCGCCCTCGAGGGTCCCGGCCCCGGGGCGAGTCGACGGCGCCCTGGGCCGAGCGGCGTGCGCGGGCGGTCTCAGCCCTTCGAGCCCCCGAGCGCCTCCGTGAGCTTCATGCGCCCGCCCGTGTGCAGCACCGCGCGCCGGTACACGCGCGCCGAGATCCACACGAGCAGCGGGATCGTGAGCGCCGTGAGGGCGAGCGCGAGCGGCATCTCCCAAGGTTCGAGCGCCCCGGCGGCAGCCCGCGTGGGCATCATGAAGGGCGCGAAGAAGGGGATCTGCGAGAGCACCTTGGTGAGGGTCGCGTCGGGCTGGTTCGGGACGAGGAAGATCGTCAGGTAGAAGGGCACGAACATCCCGAACATGAGCGGGGTGGTCACCGCCCCGATGTCCTCCTGGCGCGAGACGAGGGCCGCGAAGCCACCGAAGAGCAGCGCGAAGAGCCCGAAGCCGAGCAGGAACCACACGACCATCAGCACGAAGGTCCCCCCGAGGTCGATCTCGAGCTCGGGGAGCGCGCCGAGTCCTCCCACCACGGCCATGAGGGTCCCGCCGAGCACCGCGACCTGGAAGAGCCCGTAGGCGCCGATCCCGATGATCTTCCCTGCGAGCAGCTGGCCCGGCCGGATCGTCGAGAGCAGGATCTCCACGACGCGCGAGGTCTTCTCCTCGACCACGCCCATCGCGACCATCGTGCCCGTCCCGAGGATCGAGAAGAGCAGCAGGGTCACGAGGAAGGTCGCGAGGACCCATCTCGCGGGGTCGAGCCCCTCCTCGGGCGGGAGGACCTGCTGGACCTCGAGAGCGACCGCGTCCACCGCGGCCCGCACGGCCTCCGGGTCTCCCCCGAGCTCGGTCACGGCTCGGGCCGTCGCGGCCTCGCGAGCGGCCTGCTCGACGATCCCGAGCACCGCGGGGTCTGGCTCGTCCTCGAAGAGCACCGTGGGAGCGGCGGGATCGCCCCCGACCCAGGCAGCGAGGGGCGCCTCGGCCTCCTCGTCGGCAAAGGCCGCGCGAGCGCCTGCCTCGTCGAGGGGCTCGAGAGCGATCCCCCCGGGGCCTGCGGCGGGCGAGGACTCGAGGTAGGGCGAGAGCTCGCTCACGCTCGCGTCGACCGCGAGACGCATCGGCTCGGGCTCGGTCTCCTCGCCCAGGAAGATCTTCCCCGCGATGCCGCCCGCGATGATCACCACGACCATGATCGCGAGCGAGATGATGTTCGAGCGCGTGACCATGCGGGTCTTGAGCTCGCGGCGCGCGACGGTCAGGACGGGACGGCGGCTCACGCGGCCACCTCCTCGTCGGCCGGGGCGCTCACGACGTCCCGGAAGAGCTCGGTGAGCGTGGGCAGGTCGCGCGCGAAGCTCCGGACCTCCCCCACCTCGAGCGCGGCCCGCAGGGCGGCCTGCTCGGCGCCCTCGAGCTGCGCGAGAAGGTGCACGGCGTCGCCGCGCCCGGGAACCTCCTGGACGGTCACGCCGGGCACCGCGGCGAGGGCCTGGCGCACGGCAACCGGGTCGGTCCGCTCGCCCCACGCGAGCATCCAGGGTGCCTCCCCCGTCGCGCGCAGCTCGTCGATCGAGCCGGTCGCGACCATCGAGCCCGCCGAGACGATGCCCACGCGGTCGCACAGGCGCTCGACGAGGTCGAGCTGGTGGGAGGAGAAGATCACCGGGACGCCCGCGGCGGCGCGCTCGCGCAGCACCTCGCTCATGACGTCCACCGCGACGGGGTCGAGTCCCGAGAAGGGCTCGTCGAGCACGAGCAGGACCGGGTCGTGCACGAGGGCCGCGGCGAGCTGCACGCGCTGCTGGTTGCCGAGCGAGAGCTTCTCGACGGCGTCCCTGCGGCGATGCCCCACCCCGAGGCGGTCCGTCCACCGATCGACGGCCTCGCGAGCGTCTGCCGGGCTCATCCCGTGCAGCTCGGCGAAGAAGAGCAGCTGCTCGGCGACCTTCATCTTCGGGTAGAGCCCGCGCTCCTCGGGCATGTAGCCCACGCGCCGACGCATCTCGAGGTCGAGGGGCACCCCGCCCCAGCGGACCTCCCCGGCGTCGGCCGCGAGGACGCCGAGCGTGATGCGCATCGCCGTCGTCTTGCCGGCCCCGTTCGAGCCGACGAAGCCGAAGATCTCCCCGGCTCCGACCTCGAAGGACAGCTCGCGCAAGGCGTGCACGCTGCCGTAGGACTTGGACAGTCGATCTAGCTCGAGAGAGGGCATGGCCTTCTTCCGTTCGGGTGCAGGACCGCGATCCACCCTAGGTCGCGAGCCGGACGCTCGCGAGGGCCTCAGGTCACGCGTCCGGCGAGTCAGTCGCCCCGTGCGCGTGCACGAGGGCGGCGAGCCGCGCGGCCTCGCGCTCGGCCCGAGCGCCGTCGGCCCGCTGGATGCCCATGACCGCGAGCGTGTCGCCGTCGGCGAGGTCGAGCTGCGCCCACGCGTGCCCCTGCCCGAAGCGCACGAGCACGATCTCGGCCCACTCGAGGCGGCGCGAGAGCACGAGGTTGCGCACGAAGAGCCCCTGCTCGTCCGGCACCGCGGAGACGCTCGCCTGGCGCCAGCAGAACCACACGCCGAGGGCCCCCACGAGCCCGATCCCCACGAGGTCGAGGGTCACGTCGCGCTCGTAGAGCGAGGGCAGCAGCCAGATGAGCACGAGCGTTCCCACCGCGAGCAGCGCCGCGACCACGAGGGTCACGACCCGGGCGAGCCGGGGGCGGAAGGGCGCGTAGAGCTCGCTCACGTCAGATGCGGCACGCGTGGATCGAGGTCACCAGGATCGCTCGAGCGCCGACCTCGTAGAGCGCGTCCATGACCTTGTTGGTCTCCTCGCGGCGCACCATGGCGCGCACCGCGGCCCAGCCCTTGTCGTGCAGGGGCGAGACCGTGGGCGACTCGAGGCCCGGAGTGATCGCGACGGCCTTGTCGACGAGCTCCATGGGCACGTCGTAGTCCATGAGGACGTACTGACGGGCCGTGAGCACGCCCTGCAGCCGGCGGGCGAGAACGTCGAGGCCCTCGGGGAGCTCGGCCCCCGCGCGGCGCACGAGCACGGCCTCCGAGCGCAGGATCGGCTCGCCGAAGATCTCGAGGCCCGCCGCACGCAGCGTCGTGCCCGTCTCGACGACGTCCGCGATGACGTCCGCGACGCCCAGGCGGATGGCCGTCTCCACCGCCCCGTCGAGGCGCACGATCCCGCCGTGCACGATGCCGCGCTCGGCGAGGAAGTTCTCCACGAGGATCTCGTAGCTCGTCGCGATGCGCTTGCCCGAGACGTCCTCGTGCGCGGAGAGCGTGCCCGCGGGGCCCGCGAAGTGGAAGGTCGAGCGGCCGAAGCTCAGCGGCAGGTGCTCGACCGCGCTCGAGCCCGAGTCGAGCAGCAGGTCGCGGCCCGTGATGCCGACGTCGACGGTCCCCGCCCCGACGTACACCGCGATGTCGCGCGGGCGCAGGAAGAAGAACTCGACGCCGTTCTCGGGGTCGGGAAGGACGAGCTCGCGGGTGTCGCGGCGCTGACGGTAGCCGGCCTCGCGGAGCATCTCCGTGGCGGGCTCGGACAAAGACCCCTTGTTGGGGACGGCGATTCGAAGCATGGGAGGACTCACAGGTAGCGGTAGACGTCGTCGATGGTCAGGCCTCGCGCGATCATGAGCACCTGCGTGTGGTAGATCAGCTGGGCGATCTCCTCCGCGGTCTCCTCGTCGCTCTGGAACTCCGCGGCCATCCAGGCCTCCGCAGCCTCCTCGAGGACCTTCTTGCCGATCGTATGGACGCCGGCGTCGAGGGCCTTGACGGTGCCGGAGTCGGCAGGGCGCGTGCGCGCCTTCTCGGAGAGCTCGGCGAACAGGGACTCGAAGGTCTTCACGAAGGGCAAGCCTAGGCCCTCCTGCCGTGCCTAGCCCTCGGCGTCCGTGCGCGCGAGCTCGCGCAGCGTGAGTGCGGTCGCGATCGCGGCCTCGACGGCCTCACGCCCCTTGTCCTCCGAGGAGCCGGGCAGCCCCGCGCGGTCGAGGGCCTGGGCCTCGTCGTCGCACGTGAGCACGCCGAAGCCCACGGGCACTCCCGTGCTCAGTGCGACCTGCGTGAGCCCGTCCGTCGCGGCCGAGCACACGTAGTCGAAGTGGGGGGTCCCGCCACGGATGACGACGCCGAGCGCCACGACGGCGTCCGCCCCCGCGCGCGCGGCCGCCTGGGCGACCACGGGCAGCTCGAAGGAGCCGGGCACCGTGAGGATCTCGAAGTCGGTGACGCGGGCCGCCTCGAGGCCGCGCACGGCCCCGTCGACGAGGCCGCCCATGACCTGGGCGTGCCAGCTCGCGGCGACGACGACGACGCGCAGCCCGCTGCCGTCCAGCTCGAGGTTCGGGCTTCCTGCTCCGCTCATGGGGTGTCCTCCGGGGTGGTGCTGTCGGTGGTGTCGGTGGTCTCGGCGAAGCCGGAGAGCCAGTGGCCCATCCGCTCGGCCTTGGTGCGCAGGTAGGCCTCGTTCTCGGGGCGGCGGCCCACCTCGAGGGGCGCGGTCTCGATGACCTGCACGCCGTCGGCCTGGAGCCCCGCGACCTTGGCGGGGTTGTTGGTCATGAGCCGCACGCGCTCGATGCCGAGCTCGCGCAGGATCGCCGCGGCCGCCCCGTACTCGCGGCGGTCCACGGGCCAGCCGAGCTCGAGGTTCGCGTCGATCGTGTCGCGGCCGGCGTCCTGCAGGGCGTAGGCGTCGATCTTGCCGAGCAGGCCGATCCCGCGCCCCTCGTGCCCGCGCAGGTAGACGACGACGCCGCCCTCCCGGGCCACGCGCGCGAGGGCCGCGTCGAGCTGGGGCCCGCAGTCGCAGCGCAGCGAGCCGAAGGCGTCGCCCGTGAGGCACTCGGAGTGCACGCGTACGAGGGGGGCGTCCTGCCACGCGACCTCGGAGACGAGGGCCGCGTGCGAGGCGCCCGTGCGCAGGTCGCGGAAGCCGTGCACGCGCAGCGGGCCGTGCGTGGTCGGCAGGGCCGCCTCGGCGGTGTGCTCGACGCGCGGCTGGCGCGGCTCGACCGTGGGGCCGGCAAGCTCGGGGAGGTCCCCGTGCTCGCGGCGCCACGCGACGAGCTGGGCGATCGTGACGAGCACGAGCCCGTCGCGCTCGGCGAGAGCCGCGGCGTGCGGCAGTCGCATCATCGAGCCGTCGTCGTTCACGAGCTCGGCGATCGCGGCGACCTCCTCGAGGCCCGCGAGGCGGCACAGGTCCACGGCGGCCTCGGTGTGACCCGCGCGGTGCAGCACTCCCCCGGCGACGGCGCGCAGCGGGAGCACGTGCCCGGGACGGATGAGGTCCGCTGCGGTCGCCCCAGGGTCCGCGAGCACCTTGATGGTGCGCGTGCGGTCCGCCGCGGAGATGCCTGTCGAGACGCCCTCGGCGGCGTCCACCGTCACGGTGTAGGCCGTGCGGCGCGGGTCCTGGGAGTGCGGGACCATGAGCGGCAGGTCGAGGGCGTCGGCCCGGGCGGCCGTCATCGGGGCGCACAGGTAGCCCGAGGAGTGGCGGATGGTCCACGCGACCCACTCGGTGCTCGCGGTCTGCGCGGCGAGCACGACGTCGGCCTCGTTCTCGCGGTCCTCGTTGTCGGCCACGAGCACGGGGCGACCGGCCCGCAGGGCCTCGAGGGCCTCCTCGATCGAGCCGAGCCGCACGCTCACGACGCCCCTCCCGGCTGCAGGTGCTGCGTCTCGAGGAGGCGCTGGGTGTACTTCGCGAGCACGTCGGTCTCGAGGTTCACGCGCGTGCCCGGGGCGGCCTCGCCGAGGGTCGTGTGCTCGAGGGTCGTGGGGATGAGCGAGATGCCGAAGGACTCGTCGTCGACGTGCGTCACGGTGAGCGAGACGCCGTCCACGGTGATCGCCCCCTTGCGGGCCACGAGCCGCGCGAGCTCGCGCGGCAGCTCGATCTCGATCTCGTCCCAGCGCGGGCCCGGGGTGCGCGAGCGGACCGTGCCGACCCCGTCCACGTGCCCCTGGACCACGTGGCCGCCGAGGCGCGAGTCGGCGCGCAGCGAGCGCTCGAGGTTGACGCGCGAGCCAGCCTCGAGCGAGCCGAGGGTCGTGAAGCGCAGGGTCTCGGGCATGACGTCGGCCGTGAAGACGCCGTCCCCGGGCAGGCTCGTCACCGTGAGGCACACGCCGCTCACGCAGATCGAGTCGCCGAGCGCGGCGTCCGAGGCGGCGAGGGGTCCGCGCACGGTGATGCGCGAGTCCGTGCCGCCGTCGAGCAGCTCGACGGCGAGGATCTCGCCGATCTCTTCGACGATGCCGGTGAACATCTAGCTCTCCTTGCTCGGTGGTGCAGGGGTGGGGGTCTGGGGGGCGGGCTCCGCGACGATCAGCACGTCCGGGCCGAGCCGGTGGACGGCGCGCGTGGACCAGCGCAGGGCGCCGTCGATGCCCGTGATGCCGAGATCGCCGACGGCGGACGGACCGGCGCCGAGCAGCACGGGCGCGACGTAGGAGTGCAGCGCGTCGACGAGCCCCGCGCGCAGGAAGGCCGCGGCGAGCGTGGACCCGCCCTCGAGGAGCACGTGACGGACCTCCCGCTCGTGCAGGGCCGCGAGCACCTCGGCCGGCTCGTGGGTCGGCAGGTGCACGAGCTCTCCCCCGGCGCCGCGCAGGCGCGCGCCCTGAGGAACCTCGCGATGCCCGACGACGACGCGCAGGGGCTGGTGCGCTGCGAGCTCGCCCTCCGGCGTGCGGGCAGTGAGCGCAGGGTCGTCCGTGAGCACGGTGCCGGTGCCGACGAGGATCGCGTCGACCTCGGCGCGCAGCGCGTGGGCGTGGGCGCGCGACGCGGGAGAGGTGATCCAGCGGCTCGAGCCGTCGGCCGCGGCGATACGCCCGTCGAGGCTCGTCGCCGTCTTGAGCGTCACGAAGGGGCGGCCACGCTCGACCGAGGCCATCCACGCGCGAACGAGCTCACGGCCCTCGGCGCGGATGCCGGCGGGCACCCCCTCGGCCGGTCCGACCACCTCGACCCCCGCGGCGCGCAGGCGCTCGACCCCGCCGGCTGCGAGGGGGTTCGGGTCGGGGACGGCGTGCACGACGCGACGGATGCCTGCCTCGATGAGCGCCTCGGTGCACGGACCGGTGCGTCCCGTGTGGTTGCAGGGCTCGAGGGTCACGACGGCGGTCGCGCCCCGCGTCTCGTGGCCGGCGTCCCGGGCCCTGGTGAGCGCGTCGACCTCCGCGTGCGGCGTCCCCGCGCCCCGGTGGTAGCCGCTCGCAAGGATCTCCCCCTCGGCGGAGAGCAGGATGCAGCCCACGCGGGGGTTGGGGCCGTGGGCGGGGCCGCGGCGGGCCTCAGCGAGGGCGAGCGAGAGCGCCTGGAGCTCGCGCGGGCTCAGCGCTGCGCTCTCCTTGCGGTCCGTCATCGTTCTTCCTCCGGGCGACTGGTGCGCTCCGGGGTGGACGGGTGGCTCGCGCCACGAACCGCCGCGGGAACGCTCGCGCGAACCCGCTCGTGCTTCCTCCCATCCGGACTTTCACCGTCGGTCCTGGAGTTTCACCAGGTCAACCGCCCACCTGGGTGGACGGGTCGCGGACTGTCACCGCCGGCTCGGAATTGCACCGACCCCGGAGCACGATTGCTTCGACCTCGATCATGCCACGTCCGGGCGCGAGGATCCGCGTCGCGTCCGTCACACGGGCGCGCGCAGCTGCCTAGACCTCAGCGAGGCGGCGCAGGGTCTCGATCTCGAGGGGGATGTCCTCGGCGCCGTAGATGGCCGAGCCGGCGACGAAGACGTTCGCCCCGGCCTCGGCGGCCCGGGCGATGGTCTCGCGCGAGATGCCGCCGTCCACCTGGATCCACACGTCCAGGTCACTCGCGGAGATGAGCGCTCGGGCCGCGGAGATCTTGGCGAGCTGATCGTCCATGAAGGACTGGCCGCCGAAGCCCGGTTCGACCGTCATCACCAGGAGCATGTCGATGCCCGGCAGGAGGTGCTCGACCTCCTCGAGCGGTGTGCCTGGCTTCACGGCCATGCCCACCCGCGCGCCGAGGCGGCGGATCTCCTTGGCGAGCTTCTCGGGGTGCGCGGCCGCCTCGACGTGGAAGGTCACCGACTGCGCGCCCGTCTCGGCGAACTGCGGGGCCCAGCGGTCGGCGTCCTCGATCATGAGGTGCACGTCGAGCGGGAGAGGGCTGACCTCCCGGATGCGCTCGACCACGGGCAGGCCGATCGTCAAGTTGGGCACGAAGTGGTTGTCCATGACGTCCACGTGCACCCAGTCGGCGTCGGCGACGGCCCGGATGTCGCGCTCGAGGTTCACGAAGTCCGCGGACAGGATGCTCGGGTTGATCAGGGCAGCCACGCGCTCAGCCTAGGGTGCGGCGGATCAGCGCGAGGAACATCGCGTCCGTGCCGTGCACGTGCGGCCACAGCTGGACGTCGGTCCGCTCGGCTAGCGGGATCTCAGGGCTCACGCCGAGCATGACCGCGCGGGCGTCGAGGATCTCGACGTCGGAGCGCGAGCGCACGACGTCCTCGACCACGAGCTGCGTCTCGGCCACGTGGGGCGAGCAGGTCACGTAGGCGACGATGCCTCCGGGGCGTGAGGCGTCGATGGCCGAGGCGAGAAGGGCGCGCTGGAGCGGGCCCAGGGCTGCAAGGTCCGCGGGACGGCGGCGCCATCGGGACTCCGGCCGGCGGCGAAGGGCCCCCAGCCCCGTGCACGGCGCGTCCACGAGCACGCGGTCGAAGCGTCCCGCCTCGAGCTCCCCGAGCTCGCGGCCGTCGCCGCGGCGCACCTCGACGACGCCCTCGGGCACCGCGGCCACCGAGCGGCGCACGAGCTCGGCGCGGTGAGCCGCGAGCTCGTTGGCCACGAGGCGCGCGCCGCGCTGCGCCGCGATCGACCCGAGGAGCGCGGCCTTCCCGCCCGGGCCGGCGCACAGGTCGAGCCACTCCTCGTCGCGCCCCTCGAGCGGGGCGGCCGCGAGGGCGAGGGCGACGAGCTGCGAGCCTTCGTCCTGGACGCCGAGGCGACCCTCGCGCACCGCACGGAGCGCTCCGGGGTCGCCGCCCGGCAGGGTGCGGGCCGTGGGCGACCAACGACCGGGCTCGGCACCCTCGGGGACGTCCTCCTCGGTCGCGAGACCGGGGCGCAGGACGAGCGAGACCTTGGGCGACTCGTTGTCCGCCGCGAGCAGGGCCGCGAGCTCGGCGGGATCGCGGTCGTTGGCCTGCAGGGCCCCGCGCAGCGCCCTCACGACCCACGCAGGGTGGGACTCGAGGGCCGCGAGGCGCGCCTCGAGGTCCGTGCCGGCGGGGTCTGCGGCCGCGGCGAGAAGCTCGAGCCACTCGGCGAGGGTGTGCTCGCTCACGCGCCGCAGCACGGCGTTGACGAACTGCCCCGAGCCCGCGCCGGTGCGCTGCCGCGCGAGGGCGACCGTCTCGGAGACGGCCGCGTGCGGCGGGACGCGCATGCCGAGCAGCTGGTGCACGCCGAGACGCAGGATGTCGAGCACCGCGGGCTCGATCTCGGTGAGGGCGCGCTGCGAGCACTGCTCGATCACGGCGTCGTAGCGCCCGCGCAGTCGCAGGGTGCCGTACGCGAGCTCCGTCGCGAATGCGGCGTCGCGGCCCTGGATCCTGCGCTCGCGCAGCAGGGGCGGGAGCACGAGGTTCGCGTAGGCGTCCGAACCGTCGACCTCGCGCAGCACGTCGAAGGCCGCGAGGCGCGCGGGGTCTCCCGTCCGACGGCGCTCGCTCGGCGCGGCGGCCGAGCGCTCGCGGGGACCGCCCCGGGGGCGCTCCCCTCCGCGGCGACGCTCGCCGGCGTGCTGGCCGTCGCGCTGGCCGTCGCGCTGGGCCCCTCCCTCGCGTCCCTGACCACCGCCCCTCTCGCGGCGGGGCCTCTCGTCCCGGCCGCCGCCGCGACCGTGCGCGCCGTTCACTGCTCCCCCAGCCTCGAGCCGGGAGCGAGGCGCGCCCCGCGCGCCCAGTCCGCTGCGGCCATCGCTCTCTTGCCCACGGGCTGCACCTCGCCGAGCACGACCGCTCCCCCGCCCGTCCCGACGAGCACGGCGTCCTTGCGGACCTCGAGCTCTCCCGGGGCGAGGTGCGAGTCCTCGCTCGGCCGCACGGGCCCCAGGCCCAGGCGCGAGCCGTCCGGCAGGCTCGTCCATGCGCCCGGGGCGGGCGTGCAGCCACGCACGAGGCGGTCGACCACGAAGGCGGGGCGTCGCCAGTCCACCTTGGCGTCCGCGGGGAGAAGCCGCGGCGCGTGCGAGACGCCCTCGGCGGGCTGCGGGACAGCCATGATCGTGCCGTCCTCGATCGCGTCGAGCGTGCGCACGAGCAGCTCGGCGCCCGCGACCGACAAGCGGTCCAGCAGGTCTCCTGCGGTGTCGCGCGGGCGGATCGTCTCGGTGAGCGTCCCGAACACGGGCCCGGTGTCGAGGCCCTCCTCGATGCGGAAGGTCGAGGCTCCCGTGATCTCGTCGCCCGCGATGATCGCGTGCTGGACGGGAGCGGCCCCGCGCCACGCGGGCAGCACGGAGAAGTGCAGGTTGACCCAGCCGTGCCTCGGCACCCCGATCACCTCGGGGCGCAGCAGCGCGCCGTAGGCGACCACGGGAGCCGCGTCGATCTCGAGGCGCTCGAGGCTCGCGAGGAACTCCTCGCCGCGCGGCTGAGCAGGGTCGAGCACCTCGATGCCCTCGGCGAGCGCACGCTCCTTGACGGGGCTTGCGAGGAGCTTGCGGCCGCGGCCGGCTCGCGCGTCGGGACGCGTGAGCACGGCGACCACCTCGTGGCGCGAGGCGAGCAGGGCCTCGAGCGCGGGGACGGCAGGCGCGGGGGTTCCCGCGAAGAGCAGGCGCATGACCTCGATCCTAGGTGGGCGAGCCTCCTGCCTGCGCCGCGGCCGCTCTCGACGCGCCAGGTCCCCCGGACCGACCTAGGGTCGACGGATGAGCGATGCTCCCCTCGTCTGCGCCGTCACGGGCGTCACCGGCTACGTCGGTGGCCGCCTCGTCCCCGAGCTGCTCGACGCCGGCCACCAGGTGCGCGCGATCGCTCGCAACCCCGCCCGCCTCGACGGCAGGCCCTGGCGCGAGCGCGTCGAGGTGGCCGAGGCCGACGTCGGCGAGCTCGAGCAGGTCCGCGCCGCGCTCGAAGGTGTGGACGTCGCCTACTACCTCGTGCACGCCCTCGGCTCAGGCAGTCGCTTCGAGCAGAAGGACCGCGACACGGCTCGCACCTTTGCGCGCGCGGCCCGAGAGGCGGGAGTCCGGCGCATCGTCTACCTCGGCGGCCTCGTCCCGGACGAGGAAGAGCTCTCCGCGCACCTCGCCTCGCGCACCGAGGTGGGCGAGATCCTGCTCGACTCGGGGGTGCCGACGACGGTGCTGCGGGCCGCCGTCGTCCTCGGCTCGGGCTCGGCCTCCTTCGAGATGATGCGCTACCTCACCGAGCGACTTCCTGCCATGACGGCTCCGCGCTGGGTCGACTCGCGCATCCAGCCGATCGCGATCCGCGACGTGCTGCGCTACCTCGTGGGCAGCGCCTCGATGCCGCCCGAGGTGAACCGCGCCTTCGACATCGGTGGGCCGGACGTGCTCACCTACCGCCAGATGATGCACCGCTACGCCAAGGTCGCGGGTCTGACCAAGCGCATCATCGTGGGCGTCCCCGTCCTCACCCCGCGCCTGTCGAGCCTGTGGGTCTCGCTCGTGACCCCGGTGCCGGGTCCCCTTGCTCGGCCCCTCGTGGACTCGCTCGTGCACGAGGTCGTGTGCTCCGAGCACGACATCGCGCGCTTCGTCCCCGACCCTCCCGAGGGCCTCGTCGGCTTCGACGAGGCCGTGCGCCTCGCGCTGCGTCGCATCCAGGACGCCGAGGTCGTGACGCGCTGGACCTCGGCCTCCCACCCCGGGGCCCCGAGCGACCCCCTGCCCACCGACCCGGACTGGGCGGGAGGCTCGCTCTACCAGGACGAGCGTCGCACCCGCGTCCAGGCTCCGCCCGAGGCCGTGTGGGAGGTCCTGAGGACGGTCGGCGGAGAGCGCGGCTGGTACTCGTGGCCTCTCGCGTGGAGCGTGCGCGGGCTCCTCGACCGGCTCAGCGGCGGGCCGGGACTGAGGCGCGGGCGGGACCACCCGAGCCGGCTCGTCGTCGGCGACGCGGTGGACTTCTGGCGCGTCGAGGAGGTGCGCGAGGGACGCATGCTCCGCCTGCGCGCCGAGATGCGTCTGCCGGGTCTCGCGTGGCTCGAGCTCGCGGTACGTCCCGAGAAGGACGGCTCGAGCACGCTGCGCCAGCTCGCGACCTTCTACCCGCGAGGTCTCGCGGGCCAGCTCTACTGGTGGAGCGTGAGTCCCTTCCACGGGATCATCTTCGGCTCGATGCAGCGCGGGATGCGCCTCGAGGCCGAGAGGATCGCGGCGAAGGGCTGAGAGCCCCGCGCCGGGATTACTCGATGTCGCGCGGGTCCACGTGCACGCGCGCGACGCCGCCCTCGCGCTTGGCCGAGCGGACCGCGAGGGAGGCGCGCAGCTCCGCGACGAGGGCCGGGCCGCCCGCATAGCCCACGCGCAGCATCGTCCGCACGGGCTGGTCGAGGGAGTCGCGCACGGCCGCCGCGTCGCGGCCCAGCACGCGCTCGTCGACCGGCACGGGACCCAGCTGCTGGGCCCCCTCCGGCAGGCGCACGCGCCCCACGAGGGCGTCGACGGCCTCCCGGGTACCCGTGACGGTCGCGAGGCGCACTGCGGGAGGGAGCCCGAGCTCGCGCCGCTCGGCGAGCTCGCGGGACGCGAAGCCCACGGGATCCCAGCGCACGAGGGCCTGGGTGGGCACGGGCGCGCCGTCGCCTACGAGGAGCACCTGCCCGCCGGCCGAGGCGGGCCGCACGAGCGAGGCCGCCTCGAGCCAACGCCGCACGGCGTCCTCCGCCGCGTAGAGCCCCCAGCGGCCCGTCCACACCGCGGCGTCGAGCAGGAGTGCGACGGCGAAGCCGCGCGCAGGGACCGGCTCGGCGCCGGGCGTCGCGACGATGATCGCGGGCTCGTCCGGCACGCTCTCGAGGACGCCCGGGCCGGAACCTGACTGACGCACGCGCACCCCGGGGAAGGCGCGCCCGAGCTCCTCGGCGGTGCGCTCCGAGCCCACGCGCAGCGAGCGCAGCGCGTCGTGCCCGCACTCGGCGCAGCGCCAGCGGCCCTGCAGGTGACCGCACCACTGGCACGAGGGCGGTCCCTCGCGCGTCAGGCCGAGCGGCCCGTGGCAGCGCCCGCAGCTCGCGGCCGTGCGACAGCGCGCGCACGCAGCGACGGGCACGTAGCCCCGCCGCGGGACCTGGACCAGCACGGGACCGGACGAGAGACCCTCGACCACCGCGCGGTGCGCGGCCGAGGGGATGCGCGCGTGCGCCCCCGCCCCCTCGCGCGCGAGCTCCTCGCTCGTCAGGGCGCGGACTCGGGCCGTGCGCTCGCGGACCGTCGCGCGGCTGGCCACGAGCGAGTGGGCCCAGCCCGTCTCCACGAGTCGCTGCGCGGCGGTCGAGCGCGAGCTCGAGCCCAGCAGGAGGGCGCTCCCGCTCTGCTCGGCCCGCAGGGCGAGCACCTCACGCACGTGCGGGTAGGGCGCTCGCGGCTCGGCGTGCAAAGCGTCGCCGTCCTGCCAGCACACGAGCAGCCCGAGGTCCTCGACCGGGGCGAAGGCTGCGGCGCGCGTGCCGACGACGACGCGCGCCGCCCCGCGCTTCGCGGCGAGGAAGGCACGGTAGCGCGGGGCCGGACCGTCCTCGGCCCGCAGCACGACGAAGCCGCCCGCGGAGCCGGGAGCCCAGGGCGGCAGGGCGCGCGCCTCGAGGGCAGCGGTCACCTGCGCGACGTGCCCCGCCGTCGGCACGACGACGACGGCGCCCCGCCCCGAGGCGACGGTGGCCGTGACGGCCTCGGCGATCGCGGCCGCCCAGCCCCGGCGAGAGCCCCCCGGAAGGGCGGTCCACACCGCTCGAGGCGAGTCCCCCGCGGCGAGCCGCTGGACGAGGGCGGGCCCGCCCTGGAGCTCGGCCCAGGCCTCGCTCCCCAGTCGCGGTGGCGGGACGGGAGCGGGCTCGGGCCAGGTCTCCCCCTCGACGCGCGCGTGCCGTGGAGGAATCGCGAGGCGCAGCACGTCCGCCCGGGTGCCCGCGTAGCGGGCCGCGACGGCCTCGACGAGCGTCCAGACCTCGGGCGTGAGCACGGGCTCCCCGGAGACGACGGCGCGCAGCGGGGCGAGCTCACCCTCGTGCTCCGTGTCCGCCGCGCGCTCGACGAGGAAGCCCGAGACGAGCTTGCCCGCGAAGCGCACGCGCACCCGGGCGCCGACCTGGGCCTCGGCGTCGAGCTCTGCGGGGACCGCGTAGTCGAAGAGCCGGTCGAGGTGCGGTGGGCTGAGCTCGAGCACGACCCTCGCGACGGGCAGCTGCTCTGCGGGCCGCACTCCCCCGGCGACCTTGCGCCGGCGTGGCGCGAGCCCGGGCAGGGCGGGCTGGGTCTCGGGGGTGCTGCTCACGGCCCTATCTCACCACCCGCGGCCGACCCTCGGTGACGCTCCGAGGGCGGGCCGTGGACGGACGCGCGCCGAGCGCTCAGGCGCGCGTCGCGGAGAGCAGGTCCTCGACGCGGTTCGTGCGCTCCCACGAGAGCTCGGGCAGCTCGCGCCCGAAGTGCCCGTAGGCCGCCGTCTGCCGGTAGATCGGGCGCAGGAGGTCGAGGTCGCGGATGATCGCCGCGGGCCGCAGGTCGAAGACCTCGCGGATCGCCGTCTGGATGCGTTCGACCGGCACCTGCTCGGTGCCGAAGGTCTCGACGAAGACGCCCACGGGGCGCGCCTTCCCGATCGCGTAGGCCACCTGGACCTCGCAGCGCTTCGCGAGCCCGGCCGCGACGACGTTCTTGGCGACCCAGCGCATCGCGTAGGCCGCCGAGCGGTCGACCTTCGAGGGGTCCTTGCCCGAGAAGGCACCCCCGCCGTGGCGAGCCATGCCGCCGTAGGTGTCGACGATGATCTTGCGGCCCGTGAGGCCTGCGTCGCCCTTGGGCCCGCCCACCACGAAGGATCCCGTGGGGTTGGTCAGCAGGCGGTAGCCGCTCACCTCGATCTCGGCGACGGAGAGCACGGGCTCGACCACGTGGGTCTGGATCGCCTCGCGCAGCTCGTCCTGCGTGACGTCCGGCTCGTGCTGGGTCGAGACGAGCACGGTGTCGAGGCGCACGGGGCGGCCCTCGTCGTAGGCGATCGTCACCTGGGTCTTGCCGTCGGGGCGCAGGCCCGGGACGGTCCCGTCCTTGCGGACCGCCGCGAGGCGCTCGGCGAGGCGGTGGGCGAGGAAGACCGGGGTCGGCATGAGCACCGAGGTCTCGTCCGAGGCGTAGCCGAACATGAGGCCCTGGTCGCCCGCGCCCTGCTGATCGAGGGGGTCGTCGTCGGCCGCGTCCTCGCGGATCTCGAGGGCCTTGTCGACACCCGCCGCGATGTCGGGCGACTGTTGGCCGATCGAGACCGAGACGCCGCACGAGTCACCGTCGAACCCGATGTCCGAGGAGGTGTAGCCGATCCCGTTGACCACCTGGCGCACGATCTGCGGGATCTCGACGTAGGCGTCCGTCGTGACCTCGCCCGCGATGTGCACGAGGCCCGTGGTCACGAGGGTCTCGACGGCCACGCGAGCCGAGGGGTCCTGCTCGAGGATCGCGTCGAGGATCGCGTCGGAGACCTGGTCACAGACCTTGTCGGGGTGCCCCTCGGTGACGGACTCGGAGGTGAACAGGCGCATGTCGGGCTCAGGCATGAGGCAGATCCTAGGTGTCCCGTCCAGACCCGAGAAGGGTGAGTCCACACCCGGGACGAAGGCCGCGCTCGGGGCAGGCGCACCCCGGCCGTACCACGCTGTCGGTGGCTTTTCGTAGGGTGGCCCTCGTGGCGCAGACACTGGAGCTCTCCCGACAGCAGGCGCGCCGCATCGCCGTGCGCGCCCAGCTACTCGACGAGCCGCGCCCGGAGGATCTTCTCGAGCTCGTGCGCCGCCTGACCCTCCTCCAGCACGACCCGATCTCCGCGATCGCCCCGAGCGCCGACCTCGTGCTCTGGAGCCGCCTCGGCGAGGACTACGAGCCGGGCGGCTGGGTCGACGCCCTCGAGCGCGGCCGGCTCGTCGAGCTGCGCGGGATGCTCCGCCCGGCCGAGGACATGGCCCTCTACCTCGCGGAGATGGCCGAGTGGCCCGGTGACGGTCCTGAGCACGTGCAGACCCAGGCGCGCTGGGTCGAGGCCAACCGCGCGGGGCGGGAGGCCGTGATCGAGGCCCTGCGGGCCGACGGTCCGCTCCCCCAGAGCGAGCTGCCCGACCGCTGCGAGCTCCCGTGGCGGTCGAGCGGCTGGAACAACAACAAGAACCTCACGATGCTGCTCGGCTTCCTCGTCGACGCCGGGGACGTGGCCGTCGCGGGCGGCACCGGCCGCGACCGTCTGTGGGACCTCGCCGAGCGCATCTACCCCGACGTCGAGCCCCTCCCGGTCCCCGAGGCCCGCCGACGGCGGGACGAGCGGCGACTCGCCTCCCTCGGCATCGCGAGGGCCTCCGCGCCCAGGACCCCTGCCGAGCCCAACGACGTCGGGCCGCTCGGCGTCGAGGCGGTCGTCGAGGGCGTGCGCGGTCGCTGGCGCGTCGACCCGGCCTACCTCGAGGGCAGCTTCGAGGGGCGCGTCGCGCTGCTCTCGCCCTTCGACCGCCTCGTCTACGACCGTCGCCGGGCGCTCGAGATCTTCGAGTTCGACTACCAGCTCGAGATGTACAAGCCCGCGGCGAAGCGCCGCTGGGGCTACTACGCGCTGCCGATCCTCGTGGGCGACCGCCTTCTCGGGAAGCTCGACGCCAAGGCGGACCTGGCTGCGGGCGAGCTGCGCGTCTTCGCGGTGCACGAGGACGAGCCCTTCGACGCCAGGACGCGCGAGGCCGTCGAGGCCGAGATCGCCTCCCTCGCGGACTGGCTCGAGCTCGAGCTGAGGAGGGAGAGATGACCGAGTCCATGGTCGAGGTGCGCTCCGCCGTGGGGCGCTTCGAGGATTTCGCGACCGTCGTCGGCACGAAGCGGCCCGATGCCGGCGGCTGCTGGTGCATGAGCTACCGCGACTCGCGCGTGCCCAACCTCGAGCGGCCCGCGTACATGCGCGGCGAGTGCGAGCAGGATCCCGGTCCGGGGGTGCTCGCCTACGTCGACGGCGAGGTCGCGGGCTGGTGCTCCGTCGCACCGCGCAGCACCTACCGGCGGCTCATGCGCTCGCGCACGATCCCCTTCCTCGACGAGCGTGATGCCTGGTCGGTCGTGTGCTTCGTCGTGCGCCCCGGGTATCGCGGGCGGGGGCTCATGCACCACCTGCTCGCGGGAGCCGTCGACCATGCCGAGGCGCACGGCGCGGAGGTGATCGAGGGGTACCCGGCCGAGACGGGCGGGTCGCGGATCGACGTCATCTCGGGCTACGTCGGCACGGTCGAGCTCTTCGAGGCCGCGGGCTTCTCGAAGGCCTCGGCGACCTCGGCGCACGCAGGTCACCGCGAACGCTGGCTCATGCGCCTCGAGCTGCCGCGCCCTCAGCCGAGCTGACGCGCGATCTGCTCGCGGCTGAGCGGTTCCCTCGCGGACAGGAGCAGGGCGAGCACGATCCGGGCCTTCCGAGCGTCGAGCCACCCCGCGGGCAGCAGGCCGGCGCCGACGAGCTCGACGCCCCCGCCCGGGTACCCGTAGGTCGCGGTGTGCACGCGCCCGGCGCCCGTGCGTGAGGCGAGCACCACGGGGATCGCGCGCGCGAGCTCGGCGAGCGGCTCGACGAGGCGCGCTGGCACGTTGCCCGCGCCGAGCGCCTCGACCACGAGGCCCTCGGGCCCCCGTCCGGCGCGGACCCGCTCGAGGACGGCCTCGATCAAGGTCCCGTCGTCGTCGAGCTGCACGGGGACCACGGGGACGCGCACGCGCGAGAGCACCTCGGGGTCCACGGGCGGGACCTGCCGCCGGTCGCGCGGGACGGCGAGCAGGTGCACCTCGCCCTCCGCGACCCAGCCGAGCGGACCGGTGTCCGGCGAGGCGAAGGCCCCCGGGGCCGAGGCGCGCGACTTGCGCACGCGCGCCGCGGCGTGGATCTGGTCGTCGACGACGACGAGCACGCCGGCCCCGCGCGCCGAGCGGGAAGCGGCCACCTGCACGGCCGCCAGGAGGCTCGCCGGCCCGTCCGCCCCGGGGACGCTCGCGGGGCGCATCGCTCCCGTCACGACCACGGGTTCGCTCAGGTCCAGCAGCAGGTCGAGCAGGAAGGCGGTCTCCTCGAGGGTGTCGGTGCCCTGGGTGACCACCACGCCCGCGGCCCCCTCCGCGACGAGCGCGGTCACGCGCTCCGCGAGAGAGAGCACGTCGGCGAAGCCCAGCGCGGCGCTCGGCACCTGGCGCAGCTGCTCGGCGTGCACCTCGGCCACCTCGCCCAGACCGGGCGTCGCGGCGAGCAGCTCGTGGGCAGAGAGCTGCGGGGTCACTCCCGGGCCCGTCTCGCCCGCCATCGCGATCGTCCCGCCGAGGGCGAGCACGTGGATGCGCGGCAGCGCCATGCTCAGCGCAGCTTCGTGAGCACGGCGTCGAGCAGGGCCTCGGCAACCTCGCGCTTCGAGCCTGAGACGATCGCGCTTCCCCGGCCGGGGAGCTCGACGGTCTCCCCCGCGGCGTCGAGCAAGGTCACGGTGTTCTCGGCCGAGCCGAAGCCCTGGCCGCCCGAGACGTCGTTCACGGCGAGCAGGTCGGCCCCCTTGCGGCGCGCCTTGGCGCGCCCGTGCTCGAGCACCGAGGCGGTCTCGTCGCCGGTCTCCGCAGCGAAGCCGACGACGACGAGTCCCTCGCGAGGTCGGTCCGTGACGAGCTCGGCGAGGATGTCGGGGTTCTCGACGAGCTCGATCGGCTCGGGGCCCGAGCCCGCTTGCTTCTTGATCTTGTGGTCCTCGAGCCGCGCGGGGCGGAAGTCGGCCACGGCGGCGGCCATGACGACGGCGTCCGCCTCGGCGCTCGCCGAGCGCACCGCCGCGCGCAGCTCGGCCGTGGTCTCGACGGGCACGAGGTCCACGCCCCTGGGCGTCGGGAGCGAGGTGTTCGCGGCCACGAGCGTCACGCGCGCCCCGCGGGCTGCTGCCGCCTCGGCGATCGCGAAGCCCTGCAGGCCCGTCGAACGGTTGCCGAGGAAGCGCACGGGGTCGAGGGGCTCGCGCGTCCCGCCCGCAGAGACCACGAGGTGGCGACCCGCGAGGTCGAGCCCGCGGCCCCCGGGGGCCTCTCCCGCGGCAAGAGCGAGCGCCGCGGCGAAGATCTCCTCGGGCTCGGGCAGCCGCCCGGGGCCCGTGTCCTCGCCGGTGAGACGGCCCGAGGCCGGGTCGAGCACGTGCACCCCGCGCGCCCGCAGGGTCGCGACGTTCGCCTGGGTCGCGGGGTGCAGCCACATCTCGGTGTGCATCGCCGGGGCGAAGAGCACGGGGCACGTGGCCGTCAGGAGCGTCGAGGTGAGCAGGTCGTCCGCGCGCCCCGTCGCGGCGCGCGCGAGCAGGTCCGCCGTCGCGGGGGCGACCACGACGAGGTCCGCGCCCTTGCCGATCTGGACGTGCGGGACCTCGTGGGCGTCCTCGAAGACCGTCGTCGCGGCGGGCTCCCCGGAGAGCGCCTCCCAGGTCGCGCGGCCCACGAACTCGAGGGCCGCGGCGGTCGGGACGACGCGCACGGAGTGTCCCGCCTCGCGCAGGAGGCGCAGCAGCAGGACGGACTTGTACGCCGCGATGCCGCCGGCGACGCCGAGGACGACGCGCACGGGCGAGGTCAGTCCTCGGCGGCGGGAGCGACGGTGAGGAGACCCGCGTTGATCTCGCGCATCGCGATCGACAGCGGCTTCTCCTGGTGGCGCGTCTCGACGAGCGGGCCGACGTACTCGAGCAGGCCCTCGTTGAGCTGCGAGTAGTACGCGTTGATCTGGCGGGCGCGCTTGGCGGCGTAGATCACGAGGGCGTACTTCGAGTCAGCCTTGTCGAGGAGCTCGTCGATAGGCGGGTCAGTGATGCCCTGCGGGTTAGCCACGGTTCCGGCCAAGGGGTGCCTCCGAGTGATGACGTGAGTGGACCGACCGACCAGTCTACCCGTCTGCGCCCTCGATCACCCGCACGAGCTCGTCGGTGGCGCGCTGCACGTCGTCGTTCACGATGACGTGGTCGAACTCCGAGGCTGCCGCGAGCTCGACCCGAGCGGTCGCCAGGCGCCGCTCGCGCTCCTCGGGGCCCTCGGTCCCCCGTCCCACGAGCCTGCGGACGAGCTCGTCCCAGCTCGGCGGGGCGAGGAACACGAAGCGGGCCTCGGGCATGGCCAGCCGGACCTGCCGAGCGCCCTGGAGGTCGATCTCGAGGACCACGGGCTCGCCCGCGGCGAGCTTCTCCTCGACGGGCTTGCGCAGGGTCCCGTAGGAGTTGCGGCCGTGCACCACGGCCCACTCCAGGAACTCTCCGTCCTCGACGGCCTTCGCGAAGGCCTCAGGACCGAGGAAGTGGTAGTGGACGCCGTCGATCTCACCCGGCCGCGGGTCGCGCGTCGTCGCGGACACGGACAACCAGATGTGGGGGTATCGCGCGCGCAGGTCCGCAGAGACAGTTCCCTTGCCGACGGCTGTGGGACCTGCGAGGACGGTCAGCCGAGCGGGCTTGGCGCTCAGCCGAACCTCTCGATGAGCGCTGCCTGCTGGTGGGGGCCGAGGCCGCGCACGCGTCGCGTCTCGGAGATGCCGATCTCGGCCATGATGTTGCGGGCCTTCACCTTGCCGACCCCGGGGAGGGACTCGAGGAGGGAGACGACCTTGAGCTTGCCGATGACCTCATCGGTCTGACCCTGCTTGATGACCTCGGAGAGCGAACCCTGCGAGTACTTGAGTCGGTTCTTCACCTCGGCGCGCGCCTGGCGGGCCTTGGCTGCCTTCTCGAGCGCTGCCGCTCGCTGCTCGGGAGTGAGAGGGGGAAGAGCCACGCGGGATCACCTTCTCTTTCATAGGGGGTACTGAGAACCTAGTCACCAAACTCGCAGGTCGGCAACAGGACTAGCCCCGCAGGGCGGACTTCGCCTCGGCCCGGGCGGCCTCCGCGGCGTCCCGCAGGGCCGCCACCTCAGGACCGTGCCAGAGCACGCTGCGCGAGGTGCTCGCGAGCACCTGGGCGCGCGCCTCGCCGAGCTGCTCCGCGAGCTGCGCGGCCGAGCCCCCTTGCGCCCCGATCCCGGGGGCGAGCAGCGGGGCGCGCGTCGCGAGGAGGTCGAGCCCGAGCTCGCGGGCCGCGGGGCCCACCGTCGCGCCGAAGACCATGCCGACCGAGCCGAGCCGCGCGGCCCGCGCGTTGTGCTCCGCGACGACGCGCGCGACCGAGACCGCGACGGCCTCGTCCCCGAGCCTCGCGTGCTGCACGCTCGCTCCCTCGGGGTTCGAGGTGAGGCACAGCACGAAGAGGCCGCGACCGGTGCGCGCGGCGAGCTCGAAGGCCGGGGCGAGCGAGCCTGCGCCGAGGTAGGGCGAGACCGTGATCGCGTCCGCCGCGAGGGGCGAGCCGTCCATGAGGTACGCCTCGGCGTAGGCGGCCATCGTCGAGCCGATGTCCCCACGCTTGACGTCGAGGATCGTCAGGATCCCCGCCGAGCGCGCGTCCGCGAGCAGTCGCTCGAGGACGGCGATCCCGCGTGAGCCATGGCGCTCGAAGAAGGCCGACTGCGGCTTGATCGCCGCCCCGACCCCCGCGAAGGCCTCGAGGGTCACGTCGGCGAAGGCCGCGAGGCCCTCGGCGTCGTCGGGCAGGCCCCAGCTGTCCAGCAGCCCCGGGTGCGGGTCGATGCCCAGGCACAGGGGCCCGCGCTCGTCCATGGCGGCGGCGAGCCGCGAGCCGAAGTCCATCACGCGGTCTCTCCTCGTCGGGCGTGCTCCTGGAGCGAGCGCACCCGGATGGGCCCGCGCGCGGTCTCGATCGCCTGGACGGCGGCCGAGAGACCCTGGACCGTGGTCGCGAGGGCCTTGTCCGCAGCCACCGTGGCGGCGCGGATCTTGTAGCCGTCGGCGCGAGCCCCCTGTCCCGACGGCGTGTTCACCACCATGTCCACCGAGCCCGAGCTGATGAGCTCGACGATCGTCGGCTCGCCGTCGGCCCCCGCTCCCTCGGCCGCCTTGCGCACGATGCGCGAGGGGATGCCGCTGCGCCTCAGCACCGCGGCGGTGCCCGTGGTCGCGAGGATCTCGAAGCCGAGCTCCGCGAGGCGCTTGATCGGGAAGGTGATCGAGCGCTTGTCGCGGTCGGCCACGGAGATGAACACCGCGCCGCCCGAGGGCAGGCCGCCGAAGGCCGCCGTCTGCGACTTCGCGAAGGCCGTCGGGAAGTCGACATCGATGCCCATGACCTCGCCCGTGGACTTCATCTCCGGGCCCAGCAGGGTGTCGACGATCGCGCCCTCGGCGGTGCGGAAGCGACGGAAGGGCAGCACGGCCTCCTTGACGGCGATCGGCGCGTCGAGGTCGATCTTTGCCGCGTCGCCCTCGGCGGGCAGGACTCCGCGCTCGCGCAGCTCGGCGATCGAGTGGCCCACCATGACGAGGGCCGCAGCCTTCGCGAGCGGGACGCCCGTGGCCTTCGAGACGAAGGGCGCCGTGCGCGAGGCGCGCGGGTTGGCCTCGAGGACGTAGAGCACGTCGCTCACGAGAGCGAACTGCACGTTGATGAGGCCACGCACCCCGATGCCCTGCGCAAGCAGCTCGGTCGAGCGGCGGATGCGGTCGAGCTCGGCCTGCGAGAGCGTCACGGGAGGCAGCACGCACGCCGAGTCGCCCGAGTGGATGCCGGCCTCCTCGATGTGCTCCATGACGCCGCCGAGGTACAGCTCGGAGCCGTCGTAGAGGGCGTCGACGTCGATCTCGATCGCGTCGTCGAGGAAGCGGTCGATGAGCAGCGGGGCCTCGGTGTGGGTGCCCGCAGCGGCCTCGAGGGCACGGCCCACGTACTCGGCGAGGTGCTCGGCGTCGTACACGATCTCCATGCCGCGTCCGCCGAGCACGTACGAGGGGCGCACGAGCACGGGGAAGCCGATGCGCTCGGCCACCTCGAGGGCCCCGTCGAGCGTCGTGGCCGTGCCGTACTGCGGCGCAGGGAGCCCGGCCTCGGTGAGCACGCGGCCGAAGGCCTCGCGGTCCTCGGCGGCGTCGATCGCGTCGGGCGGCGTGCCCAGGATCGGCACGCCCGCGTCCTCGAGGCGCTGCGCGAGAGCGAGAGGCGTCTGCCCGCCGAGCTGCACGAACACGCCCTTGACGGGGCCCGCCGCGAGCTCGGCCTCGTAGACCTCCATGACGTCCTCGAAGGTGAGCGGCTCGAAGTAGAGGCGGTCCGAGGTGTCGTAGTCCGTCGAGACGGTCTCGGGGTTGCAGTTGACCATCACGGTCTCGTACTCCCCGCGCAGCGCGAGGGCCGCGTGCACGCAGGAGTAGTCGAACTCGATGCCCTGGCCGATGCGGTTGGGGCCTGAGCCGAGGATGATCACGGCCTCGCGCTCGCGCGGGGCGACCTCGGTCTCCTCGTCGTACGCGCTGTAGTGGTACGGCGTCGTCGCGGCGAACTCGGCGGCGCAGGTGTCGACCGTCTTGAAGACCGGTCGCACCCCGGCGGCGAGTCGCGCGGCGCGGATCTCGGCCTCCCCTGCGGGCAGCTCGAGCCCGCGCAGCTGGGCGATCTGCGCGTCCGAGAGCCCGTGGCGCTTCGCGTGCGCGAGCACGTCCGCGGTGAGCTCCGGGGCCGCGGCCGTCTGGGCGGCGACCTCGTTGACGAGCACGAGCTGGTCGAGGAACCACGGGTCGATGCTCGTGAGCTCGTAGACGCGCTCGACGCTCACGCCTGCGCGCAACACCTGCTGGACGTCGATGATGCGGTGCTCGGTGGGCCGCGAGATCGTCGCGAGGAGGGCCTCGAGCTCCTCGCCCTGCAGCGGCTCTCCCTTCCAGTGGAAGGTCGAGCCCTTCTTGTCGATCGAGCGCATGGCCTTGCCGAGGGCCTCGGTGAAGTTGCGGCCCAGGGCCATGGCCTCGCCCACGGACTTCATCGTGGTGGTCAGCGTGTCGTCCGCGCTCGGGAACTTCTCGAAGGCGAAGCGCGGGACCTTGACCACCACGTAGTCGAGCGTCGGCTCGAAGGAGGCCGGCGTCGTGCCCGTGATGTCGTTGGTGATCTCGTCAAGGGTGTAGCCGACGGCGAGGCGAGCGGCGATCTTCGCGATCGGGAAGCCCGTGGCCTTCGAGGCGAGGGCCGAGGAGCGCGAGACTCGCGGGTTCATCTCGATGACGACGACGCGACCCGTGTCGGGCTCGATCGCGAACTGGATGTTGCAGCCGCCCGTGTCGACGCCCACCTCGCGGATGACCGCGATGCCGATGTCGCGCAGCTTCTGGTACTCGCGGTC
>ENA-UOVV01000478-UOVV01000478.1-compost-metagenome-genome-assembly--contig:-NODE-478-length-47070-cov-15.730129_pt1 | contig 47070 bp, 44 predicted proteins | sample MGYA00238155_ERZ761577 | MGnify/ENA primary metagenome ERZ761577 (study PRJEB28898, sample SAMN06268775) | compost metagenome | isolation source: Emeryville, CA | place: USA:Emeryville, CA | collected... | reverse complement strand
TTGCAGCCCACAGGCCGCGCCGCGCCTCAATGCGTCGTCATCCACTCGCGCGCCTCGCGCAGTGCCTGCGCAATTTCCGGCTTCGTCATCGAGCCGGCCAGTTCCGAGCGCAGCGCGGCGGCCCGTTCGGAACCTTTGATGGCGGCGATGTTGAACCATTTGTGGGCGGCGACCATGTCGATCGCGCAGTCGCGGCCCGAGGCATACATCAGCCCCAGCTCGAACAGAATGTCGGCCTGGGCGGAAGAGCCGATACCGGCTGCGATCATCTCGTAACGTGCCATTTTGCAGTCCCCTGTTCTTACTCCCGAGAGCGGTTTTCTTCGTCGCCCGCTTCGTCGATCCGATGGGGGAAGAATGCTGCACCGGCTTGAATCCGCCGTTAAACGGCTTGCTTAATGCGCTGAAAACAAAGATCAAATTTTTGGTAAACCGGAAAATTCGTTAAGCATCCGGCGCCGCGGATTCCCGGCATTCGCGCGGAACAACCGATAAAATGCCCGGTGGGGCCGGCAACGCTTCGTTGACCACGAAACGGCTTCACCCGCTCGCCGCAAGCCGGCGGCCGCAGGTGGCCGCGCCGGAAAAATCTGCACTCCTGACCCTGCGGCACGGCTTCCAGCGCCGCCGATACTGGATTACGCTTACGTGAACGTAATATCGGACCGCCGAGGCGGCGGTCTTCACGGGAGGATCAAATGCGTGCTGCCATTCTCGCCCTGGGTATCGGCTTCGTCTTCACCGGCGCGGCGCTGGCCGAGCCGATCGAAGCCACATGGAAACGGCCGAACGGAACGCTGATCCGCTATGCCGCCACGAGCGGCAAGTTCTGCGGCACGGTGCTGACCGGCGACTACAAGGGCCAGTCGATCGGCTGCATGACCGGCAAGGGCAACGCCTACAAGGGCGAGGTCCGCAAGCTCGACGAGGGCAAGACCTACAAGGGCAAGGCCACCGTGAACGGCAACAAGCTGTCGCTTGCCGGCTGCGTGCTGGGCGGCCTCATCTGCAAGAGCGAGACGCTGACGCGGCAATAGGCCCAGCTTACGCCCGGTCGTTCGACACGCCTCCGGCCCCGCCGGCGCCGGGGGCCTGCTTGCGGCATTAATCACCTTGAACGCCGGATGAACGGCACCCTCAGTGCCGGTTCAGCCCGCCTGCTGCATTGTCCGCCCGACACAAGGGGACGGACATGCTGGCTCGGCGCTTCACCATCGTTTGCCTGATCGTGGCGATCTTCGGGATGGAGCTCGCCGGCCTGGTGGCCCAGACGAGCCGGCCCGCGCAGGCGTGGGAAGGCCATGCCGCCACGCGCTGCATCCTGCTGCAGGGTGCGCGCTGCGCACCGCCCGTCCGCAATTGACCGGCCCCGCGCCACAGAACCGACAAGGACCCGAACCATGAACGCCCGCCAGTTCCCCACCCTCGCAAGAACCTTCGCGCGCGCCGCGCTCCTGGCCGCCGCCATCGTGACGCCGCTGCTGGCCGTGCAGAACGTCAATGCCGGCTCCGAAACCTTCATCGGCGAGACGCCGACGATGTCGAGCGGCGCCGGCCTCGTGCTGCTGGTCGGCCTGCGCAGGTCGTAATCCGGCGGCAGACGGCCGCCGCAACGCCGGTCGACCGTCTCGCAAACGCGACGGCAAGCCACTATATTGGGTCATGGAAAAGCGAATCTATCCTCGACCCATCGAATCCATCTCCTACCCCGAGCCCTACCCGCGCCGCAGCTTCAGCGACGCGGCCGAGGCGGTGGCCGCGCTCAGGGATCTGTACGGCCGCAACACGGCCTTCCTGCGCAACGCCTTCAACGGCCTGGCGGAAGGCGGCCCGCTCACCCGCTACCGCGCCTTCTATCCCGAGATCGGCCTGCAGGTTTCCTCCTACACGCAGGCCGACAGCCGGCTGGCCTACGGCCACGTTTCGGTGCCGGGCTACTATTCGACCACGATCACCCGGCCAGCCCTGTTCGAGAACTACCTTTCCGAACAGCTCCGGCTGCTGATGCGCAATCACGGCGTGCCGGTGACGATCGGCGAATCAGAAACGCCCATCCCGCTGCATTTCGCCTTCGGCGACGAGGCCCATGTCGAAGCCGCCACGGCCGCGCGCATCGACCGGCCGCTGCGCGACCTGTTCGACGTTCCCGACCTCAGCGCCACCGACGACCGCATCTCCAACGGCCTGTTCGAGCCCGCGCAGGGCGAGCCGATGCCGCTGGCGCCGTTCACCGCGCAGCGCATCGACTATTCGCTGCACCGGCTCACCCACTACACGGCAACGAGCCCTGAGCATTTCCAGAACTTCGTGCTGTTCACCAACTACCAGTTCTATATCGACGAGTTCTGCGCGCTGGCGCGCGAGCTGATGGAAAAGGGCGGCGACGGCTACACCGCCTTCATCGAGCCGGGCAACCTCGTCACCCGCGCCGGCGAGGTCAAGCCGGCCGGCTCGGTCGCCCCGCTCCGGCTGCCGCAAATGCCCGCCTACCATCTCTCCAGGCCCGGCCATGGCGGCATCACCATGGTCAATATCGGCGTCGGCCCCTCCAACGCCAAGACGATCACCGACCACATCGCCGTGCTCAGGCCGCATGCGTGGCTGATGCTCGGCCACTGCGCGGGGCTGCGCAACAGCCAGGCGCTCGGCGACTACGTGCTGGCGCACGCCTATGTGCGCGAGGACCACGTGCTGGACGACGACCTGCCGGTGTGGGTGCCGCTGCCGGCGCTGGCCGAGATCCAGGTCGCGCTGGAGGAGGCGGTCGCCGAGGTGACCGGCCTTTCCGGCTACGACCTGAAGCGCATCATGCGCACCGGCACGGTCGCCACCATCGACAACCGCAACTGGGAGCTGCGCGACCAGCGCGGGCCGGTGCAGCGGCTGTCGCAGAGCCGGGCGATCGCGCTCGACATGGAATCGGCCACCATCGCGGCCAACGGCTTCCGCTTCCGGGTTCCCTACGGCACGCTGCTATGCGTCTCCGACAAGCCGCTGCATGGCGAGCTGAAGCTGCCCGGCATGGCGTCGGAGTTCTACAAGCGGCAGGTGGCGCAGCACCTGAGGATCGGCCTGCTGGCCGTCGAGAAGCTGTCGCAGATGCCGCCGGAGCGGCTGCATTCGCGCAAGCTGAGAAGCTTCTCGGAAACGGCGTTCCAGTAGCACTCGGCCGGCAGGGACAACGATGCGGCGGGCGCTCAGGGGCGTTTCTATCCTGCTCGGACTGGCCGGCGCGGCGCTCACCGTGCCGCTGGTGCTCGGTTTTCTCGGCCGGCTGCACCCGCTGTTCGCCTCGCTGGCGCATTTCCGGCTGCATCTGGCCGTGGCGGTCGCCGGTGCCGGCCTCGTCCTGCTTGCCGTGCGCGGCTGGCGCCGCAACGGCGCGGCGATGGCCGCGCTGGCCGCAGCCGCTGCGTTCGTGACGCTGTGGCCGGCGGCCGGCAACCGCGCCGCCGACACGCTCCCGCAGCCATCCTATCGCCTGCTCCACCTGAACCTGCGCTTCGACAATCCGCGGCCCGACCTGTTCCTCGCGCTGATCGAGCAGCAGAAGCCGGACGTGGTGACGCTGGCGGAGGTATCGCCGGGCTGGGCCGAGCGGCTCGCCGCGACGGAAGCCGCCTATCCCTATCGGCTGATCTGCCCTGAGCGCTCCTATATCGGCGTCGTCGCGATCCTGTCGCGGCTGCCCTTCGCCTCGGAAGAGGCGCGCTGCACGCGGGGCGGCTCGCTGGCCGTCGCGACGGTCGATTTCAACGGGAGGCCGGCCGAGGTGGCGGCGCTGCATCTGATGTGGCCGTGGCCGTTCGGGCAGGACCGGCAGGTCGCGCGGCTGGCGCCGCTGCTTGCCGGGCTCGGGCCGCGCGCGCTGGTCGGCGGCGACTTCAACGCGACGCCGTGGAGCGAAAGCGTGCGCATGCTCGCCGCCGCCGGCGGGCTCCGCCTCGCGCCCTGGGCCGGGCCGAGCTATCTGGACCGCCGGCTGCCGGCCTGGCTGCGGCCGCTCGCCGGGCTGCCGATCGACCACGTGCTGGTGAAGGGCGACATCGTCGCGGGCGCCGTGTCGCGGCTCGCGCCCGTCGGCTCGGACCACCTTCCGGTGCTGTTCGAATTCGCGATCGGCGAGCCCCCGCCGGCCGTTCAGACGGCAGGGCGGCGGGCGGGATAGGGCAGCAAGGCAGGAAGGCGCCGGCCGGCATTGCGGGTCAAATCCGCCTCGCGGCGGCCCCGTTGCCTGCCGTCCTCACATATCGATATAGACCGGCCCCTCGCCGCCCTGCGGCGGCACCCAGGTGATGTTCTGGTCGGGGTCCTTGATGTCGCAGGTCTTGCAGTGGACGCAGTTCTGCGCGTTGATGACGAAACGCACGTCGATGCCCATGCGGTCGGCGGCCGGATTGCCGTCCGCATCCACCCACTCGTAGACGCCGGCCGGGCAATAGCGCGAGGACGGACCGGCGTAGACGTCGTGCTCGGACCGCTTCAAAAGCTCCATGTCGCCGACAAGCAGGTGGACGGGCTCGTTCTCGTCATGGTTGGTGTTGGACAGGAACACCGACGAGAGCCGGTCGAAGGTCAGCACCCCGTCCGGTTTCGGATAGGCGATCTTGCGATGCTTCGCGGCCGGCTCAAGCGACGCCGCATCCGTCTTGCCGTGGCCCAGCGTGCCGAACGGCGAGACGCCGAGCAGCGTGTTCATCCACATGTCGAGGGCGCCGAGGCCGACACCGAGGAAGGTGCCGAAACGCGACCAGAGCGGCTTGACGTTGCGCACCCGCTTCAGATCGCTGCCGATCGCGGTCGAGCGCCATGCGTCCTCGTAGGACGCCACCTCGTCATGGGCGCGGCCGGCGGCGATCGCTTCGGCGACATGCTCGGCCGCCAGCATCCCCGACAGCACCGCATTGTGCGATCCCTTGATGCGCGGCACGTTGACGAAGCCCGCCGAACAGCCGATCAGCGCGCCGCCGGGAAAGGTCAGCCTGGGCACGGACTGCCAACCGCCCTCGGTGATGGCGCGGGCGCCGTAGGAAAGGCGCTTGCCGCCCTCGAAGGTGCCGCGGATCGCCGGGTGCGTCTTGAAGCGCTGGAACTCCTCGAAGGGCGAGAGATAAGGGTTCCTGTAGTTCAGATGGACGACGAAACCGACGGCGACGAGATTGTCCCCCAGGTGGTAGAGGAAGGAGCCGCCGCCCGTATTGGCGCCGAGCGGCCAGCCGAAAGAGTGCTGGACGAGGCCCGGGCGGTGGTTTTCCGGCTTCACCTGCCACAATTCCTTCAGCCCGATGCCGAACTTCTGCGGTTCGCGGCCGGCGCCGAGGTCGAACCTGGCGATCAGCTTCTTGGCCAGCGAGCCACGCACGCCCTCGCCCACCAGCACGTATTTGCCGAGCAGCGCCATGCCGGGCTGGTAGTTGGGGCCGTGGCTGCCGTCGCGCTCGACGCCCATGTCGCCGGTGACGACGCCGGTGACCGCGCCCGCCTCGTCATAGATCAGATCGGCGGCCGCGAAGCCCGGATAGACCTCGACCCCGAGCGCCTCCGCCTTGCCGGCGAGCCATTTGCAGACATTGCCCAGCGAGACGATGTAATTGCCGTGATTGTTCATCAGCGGCGGCATGAGGACATTGGGGATGCGGATCGAGCCGGCGGGGCCGAGCACGAGGAAATGATCGGCGGTCACGGGCGTGCGGAACGGATGGTCGCCCTCCTCGCGCCAGCCCGGCAGCAGCCGGTCGATGCCGACCGGATCGACCACCGCGCCGGAGAGGATATGCGCGCCGACCTCGCCGCCCTTCTCGAGCACGACGACCGACAGGTCCGGGGCGAGCTGCTTGAGCCGGATCGCCGCCGAGAGCCCGGCCGGGCCGGCCCCCACGATCACCACGTCGAATTCCATGCTCTCGCGTTCGACTTCGCTCATTCGTTCCTCCGCTTGCCGCTCGCGCGGCTGGCTCGACTGCGCTTCGTTCGCGGCTATAGACCATATGCGCGCGGGGTTGAACATGCGGACGCGGACGATTTGTCCGATGCCCTTTCCCCGATTATTTTACGTGAACGTAAACGTCAATATAATCCGCTACTGCCCTTGAATTCGCGGGGGCGAACGCCGATTGTGACCGCATGAGCATTCCGTCCTACTCAGATCCCGACCTGCGCGAGCTGCTGCGTTTCTACGCGGAAGCCGGCTATGACGAAGCGCTTGCGGAACAGCCCGTCGACCGCTTCGCGGAGGCCCGCCCGGCGCCCCGCGAAGCGGTTGCGGCAGCCGCGCCTGCGCAGCAGCAGCCGACGCCTGCCCGGCAGCCGCCGGTCCGGGCGGCGCACAAGACCGCCGTCCCCGACGAAGAGCAGGCGCAGCGCGCGCGCGCGCTGGCCGGCGAGGCAGCGACGCTGGACCAATTGCGCGAGATCATGGCCGGCTTCGACGGCTGCAACCTCAAATTCACCGCCAAGAACCTCGTCTTTGCCGATGGCAACCCGGAAGCGGACCTGATGCTCGTCGGCGAGGCGCCGGGCCGCGACGAGGACATGGAGGGCCTGCCGTTCGTCGGCCGCTCGGGGCGGCTGCTCGACCGCATCCTGGCGGCGATCGGCCGCGACCGGACCTCCGCCTATATCGCCAACGTCATCCCCTGGCGGCCGCCCGGCAACCGCGAGCCGTCGCCCCTGGAAACGGAAATCTGCCGCCCGTTCATCGAACGGCAGATCGAGCTCGCGGCGCCGAAGGTGCTGGTGACGCTCGGCAATCCGTCGACCAAGCTGCTGCTGAAGACCCAGACGGGCATCATGCGCATGCGCGGCACCTGGGCGCTCTACACGACCGCTTCCGGCCGCGAGATCCCCGCCATGCCGGCGCTGCACCCGGCCTATCTGCTGCGGAACCCGGCGCACAAGCGCCTGGCCTGGCGCGACTTCCTCGAGATCAAGGCAAAGCTCGACGCCCTCGCATAACGGCATACGGGCGCCGGAGTTCGCGCCTAGCCCTGCGGCGGCGTCACCTTGCGCGCGTTGGCCCGCTCCAGGCCCAGCCGCTGCTCGCGGAAGATGATGAAGATGCCGGCGGAAACGACGATCGTCCCGCCGACCAGCGTATAGACGGTCGGGGCGTCACCGAACACGAAATAGCCGATCACGAGCGCGAGGATCATCGAGGTGTATTCGAAGGGCGCGATGATCGACACGTCGCCGTGCCGGTAGGCTTCCGTCATCAGGATCTGGCCGACGCCGCCTGCAAGCCCGGCCATGATGAGGCAGACAAGCTGCATCCGGTCGAGCGGGGTCCAGCCGAACGGCAGGGTCGCCAGCCCCAGCACCGCGCAAATGACGGAGAACCACAAGACGATGGTGGACGAGCGCTCGGTCTCGACGAGCTGGCGGATCTGCAGCATGACGAAGCCGGACACGACCGCGCCGGAGAGCACGGCGAGAACGCCGATCACCTGCTCGCTCTCCAGCGCCTGCGGGCCTGTCAGCAATGTCAGCTTGGGCCAGGCGACGATCACCACGCCGACGAAGCCGACGATGACGGCGCTCCAGCGATAGAAGCGCACGACTTCGCCGAGGATGAGCGCGCCGAAGACGACGACCAGCAGCGGCTGCGCATAGTTGAGGGTGATCTGCTCGGGCAGGGGCAGCCGGGTCAGGCCGGCAAAGCCGAGCCACATGGACACCACCCCGATCACGCCCCGCAGGATATGCCCCCAGGGCCGGTTCGTGCGGAACCCGGTCGCCAGTTCCCCACGCCAGGCAAGCAGGATCAGGATCGGAATGATGGCGAAAAGCGAGCGGTAGAAGACGATCTGCCCCGCATCGACGGCCCCGGCGAGCTTGATCGACGTCGCCATGCCGACGAACACCGTGACCGAAAGCATCTTCAATCCGATCGCGAGCAGCGGCCGTGTGTTCAGCCTCGTTGTCGGCTTCCCGCCCCGATTTCCCATGTCAGCGTGTTTCTGCCCCCAAACGTCCGGCCGGCCTCACCGCGCGACGGCCGAATTGATCGCCAGCCAGATTTTCTGCGGCGTCGCCGGCATCTCGATATGGGAAATGCCGAACGCATGCCAGAGGGCATCGGTGACGGCGTTCATCACCGCCGGCGCCGCACCGATCGTGCCCGCCTCGCCGGCGCCCTTGATGCCCATCGCATTGGTGGTGGAGGGCACGTTGCGGGTCTCGAAGTGGAAAGACGGCGCATCGTCGGCACGCGGCATGGCATAGTCCATGAAGCTCGCCGTCACGAGCTGGCCGTCCTCGCCATAGACGGCCTCCTCCGCCAGCGCCTGACCGATGCCCTGCATCACGCCGCCATGGATCTGGCCGGCGAGCAGCATGGGGTTCACCGTCGCGCCGAAATCGTCGACGATCGTGTAGCGGACGATCCGCGCCTGCCCCGTGTCGGGCTCGATCTCGACCTCGCAGATATGCGTTCCGTTCGGATAGGTCGCCTCGCCCTGGACGAACTCGCCGAAACCCTCGAGATCTTCGGGGCGCCTCGCGGCGGCGGCGATGGCGGCGAAATCGATCGCGCGGTCGGTGCCGACCACGCGCGCCGCGCCGCCCGCGAGCTCGATGTCGTCGGGCCCGGCTTCCAGCTCGTCGGCCGCGATCCTGCGGATCTTTTCCGCCAGGTCCTCTCCGGCCCGCACCGCCGACACGCCGCCCAGCGGAAGCGAGCGCGAGCCGCCGGTGCCACCGCCGCGCGGCAACTCGTCGGTATCGCCCTGGCGCACCTCGACCCGGGCGATATCCATGTTCAGCTTCCCGGCCACGAGCTGGGCATAGGCCGTCGCGTGGCCCTGGCCGTTCGACTGGGTGCCGATCAGCATCGTCACGGTGCCGTCGCCGTTGAGGCGCAGATGCGCCGGCTCCGAGCCCGCGAAGGCGCAGGCCTCGATATAGGTCGCCATGCCGATGCCGCGCAGCCGGCCGCGCGCGGCCGCTGCGGCCCGGCGCGCCTCGAAGGCTTCCCAGCCGGCCCGCTCCATCGCCTGCTCCATATGGCCGGCGAACTCGCCCACGTCGTAGGTCCGCCCGGCCGGCGTGGTGAAAGGAAACTGCTCCGGCCGGATGAAATTGCGCCGGCGGATCTCGTCGGCAGGCAGGCCGAGCTCGCGGGCGCAGGCATCGACCAGCGTCTCGATCAGGAACGCGGCTTCCGGCCGGCCGGCGCCGCGATAGGCGTCGACCGGAACCGTGTTGGTGTAGACGGCGACCAGCCGCGCATCGAGCGCGGGAATGTCGTAGACGCCGGTCAGCATCTGCATGCCGATCCACGGCACGAAAGGGCCGAACTGGTGGGCATAGGCCCCCAGATTGGCCGTCAGCCTGACGCGCAGGCCGAGGAAGCGGCCGCTGCCGTCCATCGCCATCTCCGCGACCGCATGGTTGTCGCGGCCATGCGCGTCCTGAAGGAAATGCTCGCTGCGGTCGCCGGCCCATTTCACCGGGCGCCCCAGCCGCCGCGCCGCCTCCATGACCAGCGGATATTCGCGGTAGACGAAGCCCTTGGTGCCGAAGCCGCCGCCGACATCCGGGGTGACGACCCGCACCTGTCCCGGCTCCAGGCCGAACACGCGAGCCAGTATCCTCTGGAACGAATGCACGCCCTGGGAGCCGCTGACGAGAAGGAAGCGGCCCTCGTCCTCGCGCCATTCGGCGATCGCCGCGCGCGGCTCCATGTAGTTGGAGACGAGCCGGGTGTTGGCGAACTCGATCCGCGTGACATGGGCGGCGCGGGCAAAGGCGGCATCCGTCGCCACGCGATCCCCGAGCTCGGCGGCGTAGGCGCGGTTGGTGCCCGCCTCGGGCCAGACCAGCGGGGTGCCCGGATCGAGCGCGGATGCGGTCGCGACCGCGGCTTCGCGCGGCTCGAACTCGACCTCGATCTGCTCGGCGGCATCCTGGGCCAGCGCCCGCGTGTCGGCGACCACGAAGGCGACGGCATCGCCGACATGGCGCACCGTGCCGCGGCACAGGATCGGGATATCGCGCGTCGGCGCGCGCGTGCCGTCGGGCTGCTTCGGCATCACGCCGGAAACGAGGTCGCCCAGATGGGCAAGGTCGGCGCCGGTGAGCACGAGACGGACGCCTGGCATCCGGCGCGCCTTTTCGACCGAGACGATCCTGAAGGCGCCACTGGCGATCGGCGAGCGCAGCACGTGACCGTGCAGCACACCTTCGGGCGCAATATCGTCGGTATAGCGCCCGCGGCCGGTGACGAAGGCATCGTCCTCCTTGCGGCGGACGGAGGCGCCCATCCCGAATTTCGGCGTCATCACGCTCATACTGCCCGGCCCTGACGATGCGACGGCGCAAGGTTGCGAACAACGCCGCCAGCGGCGTCACGGCAGTTTTGTCGGCTGGCGCATTTCATGTAAAGGCCAGCAGGCCGAATTCGAGACGCGGCAGGCGGACCCGCCGCCGCCGTATCCGGCAAGGAAGGACAGGTCCCAGATGGCGAGCACCCCAGCGCAGGTCTTCCGGCTCGAAGACTACCGGCCCAGCGACTATCTCATTCCCGAGACGAAGCTGACCTTCCGCCTCGACCCGGAGCGGACCCGCGTGGTGGCGGAACTGACCGTCGAGCGGCGGAAAGGCGCCGAGCTGCTGGCGCCGCTGGTGCTCGACGGCGACGGGCTCGATCTGGTCTCGCTGGAGATCGACGGCAAGCCGAGCAATCTCGAAAGCGTAGAGATCGGCCCCGACAGGCTCGTCCTCAACGAGCCGCCGGTCGGCGGCCGCTTCACCCTCAGGATCGAGACGCAACTGGCGCCACAGGCGAACCAGGCGCTGATGGGCCTCTACCGCTCCAACGGCGTCTATTGCACGCAGTGCGAGGCGGAGGGCTTTCGCCGCATCACCTATTTCCTCGACCGGCCCGACGTGCTTTCGGTTTATCGCGTGCGCATCGAGGCCGGGCGCGAAGCGGCGCCGCTGCTGCTTTCGAACGGCAACCGGGTCGAGGCCGGCGAGCTCGACGACGGCCGCCACTATGCGGTGTGGCACGACCCCTTCCCCAAGCCGTCCTATCTCTTCGCGCTGGTCGCCGGCGACCTCGGCAGCGTGCGCGACAGCTTCGTGACCGCCTCAGGCCGCAAGGTCGAGCTCGGCATCCATGTCGAGCGGGGCAAGGAGCCGCGCGCGCTCTACGCGATGGACGCGCTCAAGCGCTCGATGCGCTGGGACGAGGAGGTGTTCGGCCGCGAATACGACCTCGACGCCTTCAACATCGTGGCGGTGTCGGACTTCAACATGGGAGCGATGGAGAACAAGGGTCTCAACGTCTTCAACGACAAATACGTGCTGGCCGATGCGGAGACGGCGACGGATACCGACTATGCCGGCATCGAAGCGGTGATCGCACACGAATATTTCCACAATTGGACAGGCAACAGAATCACTTGCCGCGACTGGTTCCAGCTCTGCCTGAAGGAGGGGCTGACCGTCTTCCGCGACCATGAGTTCTCGGCCGACATGCGTTCGCGCGCGGTCAGGCGCATCCAGGAGGTGCGCGCGCTGAGGGCGCTGCAGTTCCCCGAGGACCAGGGTCCGCTGGCGCATCCGGTGCGCCCGCGCCGCTACCGCGAGATCAACAATTTCTACACGGCGACCGTCTACGAAAAGGGCTCGGAGGTGGTGCGCATGATCCGCACCGTGGTCGGGAAGGATGCGTTCCGGCGCGGCATGGATCTGTATTTCGACCGGCATGACGGGCAGGCCGTGACGATCGAGGATTTCCTGCGCTGCTTCGAGGACGCATCCGGGCGCGACCTGACGCAGTTCGCGCTCTGGTACCACCAGGCAGGAACGCCGAACGTCGCCATCGCCTCCAGCTACGACGCCGAAAAGCGCGAATTCACGCTGGAGCTCGAGCAATCGGTGCCGCCGACGCCGTCGGAAAGCCGCAAGCGGCTGATGCACATCCCGCTCGCCTTCGGCCTCATCGGCCCGAATGGGGAGGACATGGCGCTGCCGGCGCCCGAGGGCAGCCCGGTCGAGGACGGCATCATCCACCTGCACAGGCGGCGGCACACGTTGCGCTTTACCGGGGTCGATGCGCGGCCGGTGCTGTCGATCAACCGCGGCTTTTCGGCGCCGGTGACGCTGACGGCCGCCCAAAGCCCGGCGGACCGGCTGTTCCTCGCGCGCCACGACAGCGACGCCTTCTGCCGCTGGGAGGCGCTCAACGGCCTGTTCCTGCAGGCAACCATCGGCTCCTTGGGCGACCGGCGGAAAGACGGGAGAGCCGCCCTGACGCCGGAGCTGACGACGATCGCTGGCGAGATCGCCGCCGACAGCCGCCTCGAACCGGCCTTCCGGGCGCTTATGCTCGCGCTGCCGAGCGAAGCCGACATCGCCCGCGAGATCGGTTCCGACATCGACCCCGACGCCATCCACGCGGCACGCGAGGCGCTTACCCTGAAGATCGCCAAAGCGAACCTGCCGGCCTTCGAGCGGATGGTGGCCGAGCTCCACGATGCGGGGCCGTTCACGCCGGATGCGGTCGGGGCCGGGCGGCGCGCGCTCAAGAACATCCTTCTCGACTACGTCACGGCTGGTTCGGGAAGCCCCGCGTTTGCGGCCCGCCAGTTCCAGGCAGCCGCCAACATGACGGACCGCGCGGCCGCGCTGACGGTCCTCGTCCACCGCTTCGCCGGCGCGCCGGAGGCGGACGCGGCGCTCGCCGAGTTCGAGCGGCGCTACGGCGACGATGCGCTGGTGATGGACAAGTGGTTCCAGATCCAGGCGACCGTGCCGGGGCGTGCGACCGTAAAGCGGGTCGCGGCGCTGATGCGGCACGCGCATTTTTCGCTCGGCAACCCGAACCGGGTCCGGGCCCTGGCGGGAACCTTCGCCAGCGCCAACCAGACGGCGTTCAACGCCGCGGACGGCAGCGGCTACCGGCTGTTCGCCGATGTGGTGCTGGACGTGGAGGCGCGCAACCCGCAGGTGGCCGCCAGGCTCGCCACCGCCTTCCGCTCGTGGCGGGCGCTGGAGCCGCAGCGGCGCGCCTTGGCGCACGAGGCCCTCACCGCGATGGCGGCGAAACCCGGCCTGTCGCGCGATCTCGCCGACATCCTGGGGCGGACGCTGGGGTAAGGCAGCAGGGGAAGCGGAGAACGAGAGAATCCGGCACCGGGGATCGGTGCGGGATTCGCTTCGAGCGTGGCGGCTGCCCTGCCGCAGCCCATTCCTCCCCTCCCCTGTCGCCTGTTCTGGACCCCGGTCCTACTTTGCCCCTTTACACAGCGAATCACGTCTGATTCCTTATGGATGATTCGGGCGTGCGGTGTATCCGGATCGTCACTCCAGCCGGCTACGGGGAGCCGTCGAATGGCCAGAACGGACGCGTTGCGCGCGCCCGAGGGAGGTGTCTTTGCATCCGGCGGCAGGGGGCCGCGGATGCGGACGGGCCTCGCCGGAAACGTCAAGATGATCGCCGAGCCCGCCTACCAGCGGCTGCTGGCGGCGGAGCCCTATCTGCGCCGGTCGATCCCGACGCTCATCATGATCTTCCTGGTCGTCATCGCCTGCTCGCGGGTGCTTTCCCTGACCGAGCAGCGCGAGGCGATCGAGCGCGACGCGCGCAGCATGCTGTCGCTGGCGGCCGGACAGGCGGCGGCGACGCTGGAGCTGACCGGCGCCTATCGCGAATTGTCGGACACGCAGGAGATGCTCGACGGCTTCAGCCGCAACGGGCTGCTCGGCGGCGCGCATGTGCTGGCCGTCACCGACGGCAGCCTGACGCTCGTCGCCGCGACCCGCAACGCGCGCGACTGGGTCGGCAAGCCGCTGGACAGCGTGGTGGCCGGGGGGCAGCCATTGTTCCTGTTCGGCGCCCGGGCGGGCGTGCTCGACGTCTCGGTCGGAGGCAGCGACTGGCTCGCTGCGCTCACCATGACCGGCGGCCGCGAGGCGGGCGTCCTGGCGATGGTGCCGCGCGACGCGGTGCTGGCGGAATGGCGCGGGTCGGTCTCGCTCAATGTCACCCTGTTCGTGCTGACGGCGACGGTGCTGATCGTCATCCTCTACGCCTATTTCAGCCAGGCCTCGCGGGCCGCTGCGGCAGACCGGCTCTACCTGGAGGCGCACGGGCGCGTGGATCTGGCGCTGGTGCGCGGCCGCTGCGGGCTGTGGGACTGGGACATGGCGCGCGGGCGCATGTACTGGTCGCGCTCCATGTTCGACATGCTGGGCTACGAGCCGTGCGAGGCGATGCTCTCGTTCGGAGAGGTCGCCAAGATCATCCATCCCGACGACGGCGACCTGTTCCAGCTCGCCAACCGGATCGTGGCGCGCGAGACGACGCATATCGACCAGGTGTTCCGCATGCGCCGCGCCGACGGCCAGTGGGTGTGGATGCGCGCGCGCGCGCAGGTGGTCGATCCCGACGCCACCGACGTCCATCTGATCGGGATTGCCGTCGACGTCACCGAGCAGCGGCATCTCGCCCACCGCTCGGAGGTCGCCGACCTGCGCCTGCGCACGGCGATCGAGAGCATCGGCGAATCCTTCGTGCTGTGGGACGCCAACCAGCGGCTGGTGATGTGCAACACCAAGTTCCAGCAGGACAGCGGCTTGCCGGCGAGCGAGGTGATGCCGGGGGCGCTACGCCAGCACATCGAAAAGCGGATGACGGCCTATGTGACGGACCGCCGGCTGCCGCATCCGGCCTCGGCGCGCGGCGGCGTCTGCTACGAGCGCCAGCTCGCCGACGGGCGCTGGCTGCAGGTGAACGAGCTGACGACCCGCGACGGCGGCACCGTCTCGATCGGCACCGAGATCACGCAGATCAAGCTGCACCAGGAAAAGCTGGTCGAGAGCGAGCGGCGCCTGATGGCGACCATCCACGACCTGAGCCTGGCGCGCAAGGCGGAGGAGGAGCGCACGAGCGAGCTGGTGGAGCTCAACCGCAAGTACATGCGCGAGACGGAGCGGGCCGAGGCGGCCAACCGCGCCAAGTCCGAATTCCTCGCCAATATGAGCCACGAGCTGCGCACGCCGCTCAACGCGATCATCGGCTTTTCCGAGCTGATGCAGCAGAATCTGTTCGGCCCCCTCGGCGCTGCCAAATACGACGAATATGTCCGCGACATCCATGCCAGCGGCGCCTACCTGCTCGGCGTCATCAACGACATTCTCGACATGTCCAAGATCGAGGCGGGCCAGTTCTCCATCGACCGCGAGACGATCGACCTGTCGCCGCTGATCGACGAGACGGTGCGCGTGGTCGCGCTGCAGGCGGAAAAGAAGGCGATCGCGCTGGAAACACAGGTCGCCGGGGCGCTGACGCTGGAGGCCGACCGGCGCGCGGTGAAGCAGATCGTCATCAACCTCTTGTCCAACGCCGTGAAGTTCACCGGCCAGGGCGGGCGCATCCAGTTGCGCGCGCGCAAGGTCGCCGGCGCGGTGACGCTGACCATCGAGGACAATGGCTGCGGCATCCCCGCCGAGGCGCTGAAGAAGCTCGGCCGGCCGTTCGAGCAGGTGCAGAACCAGTTCTCGAAGAACCACACCGGCTCCGGACTCGGGCTCGCCATCTCCCGCTCGCTCGCCGAGCTGCATGGCGGCGCGCTGAAAATCCGCTCGACCGAAGGCGCCGGCACCATCGTCTCGGTCCGCATCCCGGTCCGCCGGCAGCGGCGCGCGCCCCGGGAGCAGGCGAAGCAGGCCGCATGATCTCCGGCCGTCGCGCCTGAAGTGGAATTGGCCCCCGCTCCGCCTATTTCCGCCCGTCCCCGAGCAGGGCGTCGAAATGCGTCCTCACCCTGCGGGCGGTCTCTGCGACATGGGCCTCGAGCACGTTCATGTCGGGCAGGTCGGTGCGGGCCAGAAGCAGATCGGCCAGCCCGGGCGGAATGCCGTCGTCCTCGACGGATCCGGTCAGGCACAGGCGGATGATCTGCGTCAGCGTCGCATAGAGCGCGAGCGCATCACCGAGCTCCTGCCGTACTTGCGGCGCGGCGAAGTCCGGCGCGAGATGCGCGAGCGTGTCGGCGGTCGCGGTCAGCCGCCGCTTCGCCTCGACATGACCCGTCAGCGAAGCCACTTGCGCGATGAACTCGAGGTCGATCAGGCCGCCGGGCATCAGTTTCAGGTCCCACCTGCCCTGCGGCGGCTTCTCGGAGCCGATCAGGTCGCGCATTTCGACCGCTTCGCGGCGGATCCTGGCCGCCTCGCGCGGCCGGGCGAGGATCGCTGCGACCTCGCGCTCGACCTCGTCGGCCAGCCCGCCGTCCCCGGCCACGACGCGGGCGCGCGTCAGCGCCATGTGCTCCCAGGTCCAGGCTTCCTCGCGCTGATACTTGCCGAAGGCGTCGATATGGGTGGCGACCGGCCCCTTGTTGCCGGACGGGCGCAGGCGCAGGTCGAGCTCGTAGAGCACGCCTTCGGCCGTCGGCGCGGAGACGGCCGCGATCAGCCGCTGGGTCAGGCGCGCGAAATAATGCGACGGCGCCAGCGGCCTGTCGCCGTCGGATTCGTCCGCACCCGCGTCATGGTCGTAGAGCAGGATCATGTCGACATCGGAGCCGGCCGTCAGTTCGCGGCTGCCAAGCTTGCCCATGCCGAGCACGACGATGCGCCCGCCTGCGACGCGGCCGTGGCGAACGGCAAAGGCCTCGACCACCGCGTCGAGCGCCGCGCCGATGGTCAAATCCGCCAGATCGGAGAATGCCTTGCCCGCGCGCGCCGCATCGATCGATCCGGTCAGCAGGCGCATGCCGATCAGGAATTTCTGCTCGGCCGCGAAGATGCGCAGGCGGTCGAGGATCTCCTCGTAATTGCCGGTCCCGTTCAGGAAGGCGGCGAGCCGCTCGCCGAGATAGGCCTTGCTCGGCAGCTCCGACAGCAGCGCCGGGTCGAGCAGGCCGTCGAAGACATGCGGGCGCCGCGTGATGATGGCGGCAAGCCGCGGCGCCGTTCCCAGCACGGTGGCGAGTAGCCGCAACAGACGCGGATTGGACTGGAGCAGGGAAAAGAGCTGGATGCCGGCCGGCAGGCCCGAAAGGAACTCGTCGAAGCGGATCAGCGCCTCGTCGGCACGCCGCGTCGCGCCGAAGGCCGCCAGCAGCGCCGGCGTCAGCTCGGTCAGCCGCTCGCGCGCCTCGGCCGAGCGGGTCGCGCGATAGCGGCCGTAGTGCCAGGCACGGATGATGCGGCAGATGTCGCTCGGCCGCTCGAAGCCGAGCCCTTCCAGCGTGTGCAGCGTATCGGGGTCATCCACGTCGCCGGTGAACACCAGGTTGCCGGTCGTGGAAAGCTGCGGCGCGGCCTCGAACAGCGCCGCATAGTGGCGCTCGACCTGGTGCAGCGCATGGCGGAAGGCTTCGGAGAAGGCGTCCGCGTCGGGATAGCCCAGCATCAGCGCGATGCGCGCCAGCCCCTCGTCGTCGTCCGGCAGGACATGGGTCTGCTCGTCCGCGACCATCTGGATCGCATGCTCGACATCGCGCAGGAACCAGTATTGCGCCGTCAGCGCGTCGCGCGCTTCTGCCGTGATCCAGCCGCGGCCGGCGAGCGTGGCCAGCATCGACACGGTCTGCTGGCCGCGCAATTCGGGGAACCGCCCGCCGGCTATAAGCTGCTGGGTCTGGACGAAGAACTCGATCTCGCGGATGCCGCCGCGGCCGAGCTTGACGTTGTGGCCGCGCACCGCGACCTCGCCGTGACCCTTGTGGGCGTGAATCTGCCGCTTGATCGAGTGCACGTCGGCAATCGCGGCGTAGTCGAGATATTTGCGCCAGACATAGGGCTGGAGCTCCTTCAGGAACGCCTCGCCGGCGGCGATGTCGCCGGCCAGCGGGCGCGCCTTGATCATCGCCGCGCGCTCCCAGTTCTGGCCGCGGCTCTCGTAATAGTTGAGCGCCGCCTCGACGGGGATCGCCAGCGGCGTCGAACCCGGATCGGGCCGCAGGCGCAGGTCGGTGCGGAAGACGTAGCCATGCTCGGTGCGGTCCTGGAGGATGCGCACCAGCCGGCGCGTCAGGCGCACGAACAGGTCGGACGCCTCGTAGGGATCGGCAATCGCCGGCGCGCCCGGGTCGAAGAACACGATCAGGTCGATGTCCGACGAATAGTTCAGCTCGCGGGCACCGAGCTTGCCCATGCCGATGACGACCCAGCCGGACCCGCGCTCCGGCTCCCCGGGCACGGGCAGCCGCAGCCGGCCGGCGGCGCCCGCTTCGCGCAGCAGCCACGCGACCGCCGTGCGCACGCAGGCACCCGCCAGCTCGCTCAGCCGGGCGACGGTCGCCGCGCAGTCGGCCTCTCCGGCAAGGTCCCCGAGCGCGATCAGCGCATGCGCCTCGCGCTTGAGCAGCCGGAGCTCCCGCATCAGGCCGGCTTCGGAGAGCTCCGGGCCGGCGGCGAGCGCCGATATGGACGCGGTCACCTGAAAAATGCGTTCGCCCAGCGGCGTGTCGAACAGGGGTTCCAGCATTGCCGGCGCCAGACGCAGGCAATCGCGCAGATAAGGAGAAAGGTCGACGACCGCCGCTAGGAAGGACGCAAGCGGGCTTTCGGCGGCCAGGGCCGTGGCCAGCCGGCTGGCGCCCGCCTCGTGCGCCGCCGCTGCGAGGTCGGCCAGGTCCTGCGCGGCGGCGGCCGGATCGAGCGGCCGCAAGGGCCGCACGGGGCGGCCGAACCAGGCTTCGCCGGAGGCGGCGCGCGCGGCGCCGGCCGTCCTCACGCGGCCGGCTCCCTGTGCGGGAACACCATGCGCACGACCAGCCCCGGCTTGGCATCGGCCAGTTCGAGGCGGCCGCCGTGATAGGTCATCACCGCCTTGGCGAGGCTGAGGCCGAGCCCCGAGCCCGGCATGTTGCGGCTCTGCTCCAGCCGCACGAAGCGTTCTGTCACCCGGTCGCGCTCGCCGGCCGGAATGCCCGGCCCGTTGTCGCGCACCGACAGGGTCGTGCCGCCGGCGGCCTGTTGCAGATCCACGCTCACCTCCGCCTCGCGCCCCTCGACACCGGCGCAATATTTGATCGCGTTGTCCACGATGTTCGAAAGCGCCTGGCCGATCAACTCGCGATTTCCGGCGATCACCAGCGGGCCGTCCGCGCGCGCCGTCAGACGCACCCGGCATTCTTCCGCGACCGGTTCGTAGAGCTCGACCACGTCGCGGACCGTCTCGGCGAGATCGACCTGCGTCGCCGGCTCGGCCGAATTGCCCGCCTCCAGCCGGGAGATCATCAGGATCGCGTTGAAGGTGCGGATCAGCTGGTCGGATTCGGCGATGGTGGCTTCCAGCGCCTCGCGATAGTCGCGGGTCGAGCGCTTGCCGGACAGCACCGATTCGGCGCGGTTGCGCAGGCGCGTGAGCGGCGTCTTGAGATCGTGGGCGATGTTGTCGGAGACCTGCTTCAGCCCCTCGTTCAAGGTGGCGATCCGCGCCAGCATGGCGTTGAGGTTCTCAGACAGCCGGTCGAACTCGTCGCCCGAGCCGGTGACGGGCAGACGGCCCGAGAGGTCCCCGCCCATGATGCGGCGGCCGGCGTCCGACAGGTCGTCGATGCGCCGCAGCGCCCGTCGCCCGACGAAGAACCAGATGAGCAGGGCGCCCAGCCCCATCATGCCGAAGGCGGCCACCAGGGAGCGCCGCACGACGCGGCTGAACTGCTCCGGCTCGCCGAGGTCGCGGCCGACGAGCACGATCATGCGGTTCGGCAGCCGGAAGACGACGGCGACGGCGGCATGGCCGGACGGGTTGTCGTCGGCTCCCAGCGCCTCGCCATAGCGGCGATAGGTGAAAGGCTGCTCGGTCCAGCCGTCGAGGGTCAGCACGCCGGGCTGCAGGCTTTGCACGTTGCCGGTCAGGATGCGGCCGTCGGGATTGGCGATGAGGTAGAGGTTGGCGCCGGGCTGGCGCGCCCGCTGCTCCACCACCCTTACCAGGAAGGGCAGGCCGCCGCGCTCATAGGCGCGGGTCAGGCCCGCCGCCTCCTCGCTGATCGTGTCGCGCGTCTGCGCCGTCAGCATGCGCGTCGACAGCGACGTCATGTAGACGACGAGGACGGTGGCGCAGATCGCGAACAGGATCAGGTAAAGCGCCGACAGCCGCGCCGCCGTCGTGTTCCACGCCGCCCGGAGCGAGGCCACCCGCTAGCCCGCCTTGAGCATGTAGCCCGCCCCGCGCACCGTGTGCAGCACGGGCGTGTCGAACTCCTTCTCGATCTTCGCGCGCAGCCGCGAGACGTGAACGTCGATGACGTTGGTCTGCGGATCGAAATGGTAGTCCCAGACATTCTCCAGCAGCATGGTGCGGGTGACGACCTGCCCGGCGTGGCGCATCAGATATTCGAGCAGGCGGAACTCGCGCGGCTGCAGCACGATCTCCCTGCCGGCGCGGCGCACGGTGTGCGAAAGCCGGTCGAGCTCGAGGTCGCCGACCTTGTAGACGGTCTCGGCCTCCTTCGACTGGCCACGGCGGTTCAGCGCCTCGGTGCGCGCCAGAAGCTCGGAAAACGCATAGGGTTTGGTCAGATAGTCGTCACCGCCGGCGCGCAGGCCGGTAACGCGGTCGTCGACCTCTCCCAGCGCCGAGAGGATCAGCACCGGGGTCGTCTTGCCGCGCGCACGGAGCTGGGCGACGACGGACAATCCGTCCCGGCGCGGCAGCATGCGGTCGACGACCAGCACGTCGTAATCGCCGCTGTCGGCCAGCGAGAAGCCGGTTTCGCCATCGCCGGCTATGTCGGCCGTATGGCCGGCCTCGTCGAAGGCCTTCTGGATATATTCCGCCGCCTCGCGGTCGTCCTCGATGACCAGAATCTTCATGGGATGCTTATACGCCAAACGCGGTGCGACATGCGATGCCGTCGCCGGAATCGGAACGCGGCAGCGGAAGGTCTCCTTCCGCTGCCGCCGGAACCGTGCGGCGAAACGCGAGCCGCGCCGATCCCGTCGCTGTCCCGGCGGCGGGCGGAGATGGTCTGCCCCGCCTCCGGAACTGCCCGACGCCGGCCGGGAGGTCAGCCTTCGGCGACCGGCAGAGCGATGAACTGGCTGGCGCTGTCGCGCTCGACATGGAGCAGCACCGCCTTGCGGCCGGCGTCGGATGCCGCCTTCACCGCCTTCTGCATGTCCGCGGCGCTGTTCACCTCGCTCGAATTGACCGCGACGATCACATCGCCGGCCTGAATGCCGCGCTCGGCGGCATCGCCATTGGGATCGACATCGGTGACGACCAGCCCCTTGCCGTCCTCGGCCGGCGTGACCGTCAGCCCGAAGCCTTCCAGCACGTCCGCGCTGGCGGGCGCGTTCGTATCGGCGCGAGCTTCCTGCGTCGCACCGGGCATCTCGCCCAGCTTGACGCTGATCGTCTTGGTCGCGCTATCGCGCCAGATGGAGATCTCGGCCGTGGAGCCGGGGGCTATGTTGGCGATCATGCGGGCCAGCTCGCGCGGCGATTCGACCGTCTTGCCGTTCACCGCCGTGATGACGTCGCCGGCCTCGATGCCGGCCACCTTGGCAGGGCCGTCATCCTGCGGGCTGTTCACGATCGCCCCTTGCGCCTTGGGCATGCCGAGCGCGTTCGCGATGTCCTTGGTCACCTGCCCGATCTGCACGCCGAGCCAGCCGCGCTCCACCGTCCCGTTGTCGATCAGGCGGCTGACGACATCCTTGGCGGTCGAGGCGGGAATCGCGAAGGCGATGCCGACATTGCCGCCGGACGGCGAGAAGATCGCGGTGTTGATGCCGACGACCTGGCCATTCAGATTGAAGGCGGGGCCGCCCGAATTGCCGCGGTTCACCGCCGCGTCGATCTGGATGAAGTCGTCGTAGGGGCCGGCGCCGATATCGCGGCCGCGGGCCGAGATGATCCCCGCCGTCACCGTGCCGCCGAGGCCGAACGGGTTGCCGACGGCCACGACCCAGTCGCCGACGCGCACCGCCGAATCGTCGGCGAAGTCGACATAGGTGAAGGTGCGGTCGTCATCGACCTTGAGCACGGCGAGATCGGTGCGCGGGTCGGTGCCGACCAGCTTGGCCGACAGCTCGGTGCCGTCGTCGAGGACGATCATGAACTCCGCGCCACCGTCGACGACGTGGTTGTTGGTCACGAGATAGCCGTCCGCGGAGATGAAGAAGCCGGAGCCCTGGCTCGTCGGCCGCACCCGCTGGGGCCGGTTGCGGTTGCCGAAATGCCGGTCCGGTTGCTGCGGCTGGTTGCGGAAGAAGCGGTTGAGCGGATGATCCTCGGGCAGATCGGGAAAGCCGGGAAAGTTGAAGAAGAAACCGCCCTGGCCGTTGTCGGCGGTGGGCGCCACCTTGGCCGAAACGCGGACCGAAACCACGGCCGGCGAAACCTTCTCGACGATATCGGCGAAGCTCGGAACCTGCTGCGGGCTCTCGATGCGGACCGCCTCGGCAAGCACGGGTAGGGTGCCGCCCGTGACGGCGCCGAAACCGACGGCCCCGGCGATCGCCAGCGAGGCCGCTGCGGCCATCAGCCGTGCTTTCGTCCTCGAGGCGTTGGAGTTGCTGCTGTTTTCCATCTCTGCTGTCCTCTTCACAAGGGATGCTGGCATCGTGTGAATGCAGAGATAGGTCGGCAGACATTACGCTACCATTTCCGGCGCATGAACATTTCGTAATGTTGCCGGCGGCGCCGGCTATTCGCCCAGCAGATCCTCGAGCCGCTTCTGCTCTTCGGCCGTCAAAGGCGCCGCCCGGCCGGCGGGACGGCGCATCCTCAGGGCAAGGAAAAGGCCGCCGGCAAGCAGGATCAGGACCGGCGCGCCCCACAGGAGGCCATTGCGCAGGTTGAGCCGCGGCTTGAGCAGGACGAACTCGCCGTAGCGCGCCACGATGAAGTCGATCACCTGTTCGTCCGTATCGCCGGCGGCCAGCCGTTCACGCACCAGCACGCGCAGGTCGCGCGCCAGATCGGCATCCGAATCGTCGATCGACTGGTTCTGGCAGACCATACAGCGCAGCTCCGCCGAGATCGTGCGCGCGCGCGCCTCCAGCGCCGGATCCGGCAGCATCTCGTCCGGCTGCACCGCGAATGCGGAACAGGCGGTCGCGCACGCCAGCGCGCAGGCCAGCAGGACCGCCCGCGCCCTCATGCGGCCGCCCCGTGCCGGGCGCGCTGCCTGCGCGGGGCCGGTGCGCCGACGCGCAGCCGCCGATCTGCGAGCGACAATGCGCCGCCGGCCATCATCACGAGCGCGCCGCCCCAGATCAGCGTCACCAGGGGTTTCCACCAGGCCCGCACGACGAGGCCGCCGTCCGCCGTCCGGTCGCCGAGGGATACGTAGAGCTGGCCGAGCCCGAACGTCCGGATGCCGGCCTCCGTCGTCGGCATCTGGCGCGCCGTATAGACGCGCTTGGCGGCGGAAATCGTGCCCAGCGCCCGGCCGGACGGGCCGGCGATCGAAAAGCCGGCGCGCTCCTCGACGAAATTCGGGCCGAGGCGCGGTTCCAGCCCTTCGAAGCGCAGCGCGTAGCCGCCGACTTCGGCCGTCTCGCCCGGCTTCATCGCCACGAAACGCTCGGCCTCCAGCGCCGTCACCGAGACGATGCCGAGCACGGTCAGGCCGAGCCCCGCATGGGCAAGCGCCGTTCCGTAGACGGAGCGCGGCAGGCCGGCGAGCCGGCGCAGACCGACCGGAAGGGACGTCCGCGGCCAGCCTGCCTTCAGAACGAGATCGGTGAGCGCGCCGAGGATCAGCCAGACGGCAAGGCCGATGCCGAGCGCGGCGAGGACCGAGACACGGTCGACGAAGAGCAGCGCGAACAGCACGACCGCGATTGCACCGCCGAACGCGGCAAGCAGGCGCTGGCTGACCGCGTAGAGGTCGCCGCGCTTCCAGGCGAGCAGCGGGCCGAACGGCACGACGAGAAGCAGCGGCACCATCAGCGGCCCGAAGGTCAGGTTGAAGAAGGGCGCGCCGACGGAAATGCGGTCGCCGCCGATCGCCTCGACCGCCAGCGGATAGAGCGTGCCGACGAACACGGTCGCCGTCGCCGTCGACAGGAACAGGTTGTTGAGGACCAGCGCGCCCTCGCGCGAGACCGGCTGGAACAGGCCGCCGGCGGCAAGGCCGGGCGCCCGCAGCGCAAACAGGGCCAGCGCGCCGCCGACGAACACGGCAAGGATGGCGAGGATGAAGACGCCACGCGTCGGGTCGGTGGCGAAGGCATGCACCGAGGTCAGGACGCCGGAGCGGACGAGGAAGGTGCCGAGCAGCGACAGCGAGAAGGTGACGATCGCCAGCAGGACGGTCCAGATCTTGAGCGCCGAGCGCTTCTCCATGACGATGGCCGAATGGAGCAGCGCGGTGCCGGCGAGCCACGGCATGAAGGAGGCGTTCTCCACCGGGTCCCAGAACCAGAAACCGCCCCAGCCCAGTTCGTAATAGGCCCAGTAGGAGCCCATCGCGATGCCGCCGGTGAGGAACACCCAGGCCAGCAGCGTCCATGGCCGCACCCAGCGCGCCCAGGCCGCGTCGATGCGGCCGTCGATCAGCGCCGCGATGGCGAATGCGAAGCTGATCGAGAAGCCGACATAGCCGAGATAGAGCAGCGGCGGATGTACCGCCAGGCCGATGTCCTGCAGGATCGGATTGAGATCGCGGCCCTCGATCGGCGCCGGGTCGAGCCGGGAAAACGGGTTCGATGTGGTCAGGATGAACAGGGTGAAGGCGGCGCCGATCATTCCCTGGACCGAAAGAACCGTGGCGCGCAGGCGCTGCGGCAGGTTGCGCCCGCCCACCGCGACCAGCGCGCCGAACAGCACGAGGATCAGGACCCACAGCAGCATCGAGCCCTCGTGGCTGCCCCATACGCCGGTGATCCTGTAGAGCAGCGGCTTCCTGGAATGGGAGTTTTCCCAAACGTTCACGACCGAGAAATCCGAAGTCACGAAGGCAGCGGTCAGTGCCGCGAAGGCCAGCGCGACCAGCGCGAAGGCGGTGACGGCGGCCGGCTCCGCGACCGCCATCAGCCGGCGGTCGTCCAGCCGCGCCCCGGCCAGCGGCACGACCGCCTGGACCAGCGTCAGGGCGAGCGCCAGAACGAGCGCGAAATGACCCAGCTCGACCGTCACCGCGACCTGCTCTCCGGTTCCGCCCGGCTGGCGGGCATCGTCAATCGGGCTGCCATACGCCCTTTTCCTTCAGTCCTTCGGCAACTTCCTTCGGCATGTAGGTCTCGTCGTGCTTGGCCAGGACGCTGTCGGCGGCAAACAGGCCGTCGGGTGAAAAGCTGCCCTCGGTCACGACGCCCTGCCCTTCGCGAAACAGGTCGGGAAGGATGCCGCTGTAGCGTACCTTGACCGTCTCCTCCCCGTCGGTCACGGCAAAGGCGACCTCGGTCCCCTGCCCGCGCACGATCGATCCCGCTTCAACCAGCCCGCCGAGCCTGATGCGCTGGCCGGGCGCCAGCACGGCCTGCTGAAGATCGGCGGGCATGTAGAAATAGGAGGTCTTCTGGCCGAGCGCATAGAAGGTCAGGCCGGCCGCCGCGCCGAGAAAGGCGAGGCCGCCGAAAATGACGGCGAGGCGCTTCTGCTTGCGGGTCACGGCGGCGAAACTCCCAGTTCGCGGGCAAGGGCCAGGAGCTGCTGCGCGCCGGCGCTTCCCGTCCCGAGCGCGGCAAGGCCGCGCTCCAGCGCCTCACGCGCCTGCCCGTCGCGGGCGAGCACGTGATAGGAGCGGACCAGCCTCTGCCATCCTTCTATGTCTGTAGGGTCGGCACGCAGCCTGGCGTCGAGCCGTGCCACCATGTCCTCGATCATGGCCTGGCGGTCCGCCGGCGCCATCTCCATCGCCGCATCGACCTCTTCCCGCGTCAGGTCCCGGCCGGCCGCGACCGGGGCCGCATCCGGCGCGCCGAGCCTCGCCAGCTCCTGCCGGGCCGCGCCGCGCCAGGGCGATTCGGCGGGCAGGTCCGCCGCCATCCGGCGCAGCAGATCGGCGGCCACGTCCTCGCGGCCATCCTGAGCCTCGGCCAGCGCCATGAAATAGCGCGCGCGCGCGTCTTTCGGATCGAGCGCCAAAGCGCGTCCGAAGGCCGCGCGCGCCTCGCTGCCGACCGCGCCCTGCCCGGCTGCGACGAGCGCCTCGCCCAGACCGCCCTCGCGCTGTACGGAAGCGCCCTCGAGACGGATCGCGTTGCGGAACGCCACGGCCGCGTCGGCGTCGCGGCCCAGGCGCAGATAGATCGGCGCCAGCACGTCCCATCCCCGCCCGTCCTCGGGGTTGGCGCGCAGGTGCAGTTCGGCGCGCGCCACCAGCTCGTCCATCGAGCTTTCGGCCGGGCTCTTGGCCAGCCGCGCCGAAAGCGGCTGGTCGGAAAGGGTCGGCGAACCGAGAACCGAATAGGCGCCCCAGCCGAGAAGCGGCACGGCCAGCACCGCCGCCGAAACCAGCAGGCGCCCCGCCTTGCCGGAAGCCGCCGCGCCGGAGGCCGCATGCGCGCCTTCGGCAAGGCGCAGGATGCGGCGGCCGATCTCGGCGCGCGCTTCCTCGGCCTCGGCGGCGCCGACGAGGCCGGCGCGCGCATCCCTGTCCAGCTCGCGGAGCTGGTCGCGATAGACCTCGAGATCGTGGCCGGGGCCGTCCGCCGCGCCCGCGGGCGCGCGCAGGAACGGCCACAGGACCGCCATGCTCGCGGCCAGCGTCAGCAAAGCTGCGGTCAACCAGAAGAACATGCCACCTCAAATAGCCATGCCGAAGAAGGCTGCCAATGGCGGCACTTGCGACCAATTGGCATCGATCCCGGACGGTTGCCGGCAGGCAGGCACCGCCTCCACAAGGTCTGGCGGCGCTGGCGGCCGCTCAGATCAGCGGCGTCCAGCTTCCGTCGGCGTTGCGGCAGGCGGTGCCCCCGGCGCTTTTTGCCTGGCCGCCGGAAACCACCTTGTGCGTGTATTGACGGCAGTCCTGCGAGCCGACGCGATAGGGCTGATAGGCGACCACTTCGCCGGCGATGTCGCCGCGCTCGCCCTTCCAGCTCACCGGCTGGCCGGCCTGGGAATATTCGAGCGCCTGGTACTCCGCCTGCAAGGCGCGCCTGCGATCGCCCTCGACGAGGGGGTTTGCGACCGCGCCGGACACCAGCCCCTTTCCCATCGCCGCGAGGATCGCGCGGGGGGCCGGCGCAGCCGGGCTCCTGCCCGCCGAGAACTGCCCGAGCAGGGCGCCGCTCGTGGCAGGGCCGTCACCCGCGCCGCTCGTGGCGCAGCCGCCGGCGGCCAGGAGCCCCATGAGGGCTGCCACAACCAATCCTCTTTTCGCCAGAGCTGCCACGTCGCGTCATCCTTGCCCAGTGCGGCCGCGCCTATGCGCGATGTTTGGCCGAATTACGGCCCTACGGACCATCGCGCCGTTCGCAGCCGGCCTCAACTTATCGTGCGCCGCAGCGTTACCGAAGCCTTGAGGCCGCCCAGCGGCGAGCGTCCCAGCTCCAGCCTGCCGCCATATTCCTTCACGAGGTCGGCCACGATGGCAAGGCCGAGGCCGGTGCCGGGCTTGGTCTCGTCGAGCCGATGGCCGCGCTGAAGCGCCTCCCGCGCCCGGTCGGCTGGGATGCCCGGCCCGTCGTCCTCGACGACGAGCACGAAATGCGGCTGCGTGGGATCCGGGTCGGCCGCCAGCCCGATGCTGACGCGGACGGTGCCCCGCGCCCATTTGATCGCGTTCTCGAGCAGGTTGCCGGTAATCTCCTCCAGGTCCTCCCGCTCGCCTACGAACGTCACCTCGACAGCCGGCAGCACGAGGTCGACGGTCTTGTCGTGCCCCAGCTTGCGGACGACGCGCGTCAGGCGCTCCATCACCGGGCGGACCGGGGTGCGGAAGACCACGCTCTCGCGCTGGGCGACGATGCGCGCGCGTTGCAGGTAGTGCTCGAGCTGCTGCTGCATGGCGCCTGCCTGCTCGACGATCAGCCGCCCCTTGCCGTCGCCGATGGTCCGCCCCTCGTTGAGCAGCACGGCAAGCGGCGTCTTCAGCGAATGCGCGAGGTTGCCCACCTGCGTGCGGGCCCTCTCGACGATGCGCCGGTTGCTCTCGATCAGCGCGTTGGTCTCGTCGGCGAGCGGCGCGATCTCGTTCGGGAAGGCGCCGTCGAGGCGTTGCGCGCTCCCCTCGCGGACCGCTGCCAGCGCCTCGCGCACATGGCCGAGCGGCCGCAGGCCAAGCAGGATCGCCGCGGCATTGATGGCGATCATGCCGAGCCCGAACAGCGCCAGATAGGTGTAGAGCTTGCGGTCGAACGCGGCGATGTCGCGCTCGAACTCGCTGCGGTTGCCCATCATGCGGAAGCGCGCGGCCCGGTTGTGGCTGTCCAGCGAGAATTCGCTTTCCAGCACTTCCAGCTCCTCGCCTTCGGGGCCGATGGTGATGTAGCGGCGCTGGACGTCGCTGCCGAACGGCACCTGCTCGACCGACGGCGAGGAAACGTCGCCATTGAGCGAGAGCGAGCTCAGCTCGCCATGCGTCTCCCCCGTGACCGGGATCACCGCCCAGTACCATCCGGAGCCCGGCTCGACGAAACGGCGGTCGCCGAGATTGGGGCTGCCGGTCAGGTTGCCCGCCTCGTCAACCCCGACCGAGCTGATGAGATTGAACAGATGCGCCGAAAGCAGGCTCTCGAAGCCCCGCTCGCTGGCCTGGCGGAACAGGGTGGAGATGATGGTGGCGATGACGAACAGCGCCGCAATCGCCCAGATGGTGGAAAAGGCGACGACGCGGAAGGCCAGGGAGCGCGGAAGAAAGCTCGACAGCCGCATCGACTCACCTGCTGCCGCGGCGCCGGCCCGTCACGCCTGCGGCTCGCGCATGCGATAGCCCATGCCGCGCACGGTCTCGATCAGGTCGACGCCCATCTTCTTGCGCAGGCGGCCGACGAACACCTCGATCGTGTTCGAATCGCGGTCGAAATCCTGGTCGTAGAGATGCTCGACCAGCTCGGTGCGCGACACCACCTTTCCCATATGGTGCATCAGATAGGCCAGCAGACGGAATTCGTGCGAGGTCAGCTTCAGCGTCGCGCCGTCGATGTCGGCCTTCGACGATTTGATGTCGAGCCGCAGCGGGCCGCATGTCAGTTCGGACGACGCATGGCCGGCCGCCCTGCGGATCAGGGCCCGCACGCGCGCCAGCACCTCCTCGATGTGGAACGGCTTGGTCACGTAATCGTCTGCCCCGGCGTCGATCCCCGACACCTTGTCGCTCCAGCGATCGCGTGCGGTCAGGATCAGGACCGGCATCTTGCGGCCATCGCGGCGCCAGCGTTCCAGGACGCTGATGCCGTCCATCTGCGGCAGTCCGATATCGAGGACCACGGCGTCGTAGGGCTCCGTGTCACCGAGGAAATGCCCTTCCTCGCCGTCGAAGGCGCGGTCGACCACATAGCCGGCGTCGGCGAGCGCCTCGCAGAGCTGGCGGTTGAGATCCTTGTCGTCTTCGACAACCAAGATGCGCATCGGTTCCCCTCGTCGAACGTGCGGTCGCAGGCGGCTCTTGCCCTCAGAGCGGCTCCTCGAAGGGAATGCGCTGGCCGCGCTCGCCATTCTTGCCCTGAACGATGATGACGCCGACGCAGACGGTCCGCCCGCCACGCTGCTCGACGCGGACATCGGCCAGGACGCCGCCATGCTGGGCGGCCTTCCGCTGGCCGATCGCCCGGCAGTCGCCGGCGGCCTTGACGACCGTCGAGGCCGGAGCCTCCGGAACGCCGAACGGGATCGCCGTCGCAACGCCCGGTGCGAGCGCAAACGCACAGATCAGCCCGGCTACGATATGGTTGACGACCTTTTTCATGCCGCCTTCATAGCGCAGCCGGGCTGAACGCGAAATGAACAATCGGCACCCCCCGAGGGGAGGCGGCGCCCCGCTATCCGATCCGCGATTTCGCGCCCAGGCGCCCGAGGATCGCCACGATGCCCGAAATCGCGGTTACCGCCTGCAGGATGGAATCGGTCAACGCGCCGCCATCCAGCCCGTCGATGGGGAGGCCGAGCAGCGCGGCGGCCGCGCTCGCGACGGTGATGACCGATGCCCAGATCGTGCGTGAGAGATACCACGGCTTGATCGCGTCCATTGCGCTCTTCCTTCTTCAGTCGAGATTGAAAACGATGCTGGCCGGATCGCCGTCGACGGCGCCGATCTGGCGGACCGCGATCGAGACGGCAGCGGGTGCCGCGCCGAAATCGGCCGCGATCTCGGCGGCCGGATAGATCCACTCCGGCTCGGCAACGGTTGCCGAACGCACGATCGCTCCGCCGGCCGGCCCTATGTCGAGGCGATAGGCTTCGCTCGCCTCGTCGAGCGCCACGATCCCTCCCAGCCCCCTGTCGGCATTGATCCTCGCGCGCCGTATCCAGTCGATCCGGCACGCTCCGTCGTCCATCCGCCGCGCCCGCAGATGGACCGGCGACAATGGGCGGCGGGCGCGCAGGCCGCCCGTTGCCGCAAGCGCCGCGAAGGCGGGGCCGGCAAAGTCGTAGCCGATCGGCCCGACGCGCCAGTTGAGCGTCAGCCCGACTTCGGCCTCGCGCAGCCCGGCGGGCGCAACCGCGGCATCGAGCAGCACGAACCAGGCTTTTTCGTCAGCCCCTGCCAGCATTGCCGGGCGCGTCCCGTACTGCCCGCGCAGCAGGCGCGTCAGTCGCCATGTCGCCGGCGCGATCTCCTCGGCCCCGGCAAACTGGACGAGCTCCCACTCGCCGTTCCTCGCCTGTATGGCGGCGAGGTTTGCGCCGTTCAGGACATGGAGCTCCGAGACGCTCGCCAGCTCGCCGCTGAGCAGCGCCACGTCGAGAGCGCAGGCACGGTCGAAGCGGCCTTCGAAGCCCGGTCCCAACGGCGTCGCGAGCGTGCCGATCACAGCTTCGCGCGCGGCCAGCGCGCGCCGCTCGAAACCGCTGGCGGCGGGGGAGACGTAGGCTGCGTGCGGCATCCAGGGCTTCGCCCGCACCGCCAGCCTAAGCTGGTCCTGCGGGCCTGCCGCGCCCGGCAGCATCGGCAGGTCGACGAGCAGCGCCAGCGGTGGTCCGGCACGGACCGGCTGCAGCAGCGCGGGGGCCGCCAGGGCCGCTCGCCACGGCGACGGCGCGACACGCCGGATCCGCCGCCCCGAGATCTCGCGCGCCGCCCCCGCCTCCACCGAGCCGATCAGGAAGTCGGTGGCGCCGGCCTCGTCCTCGATCCGTACCGTGCGGCCCGGCGTAAGCTCGATGCGGCCCTGCTCGACCGCGAACGCCACCTGCTCGCGCGCCGCCCATTTGCGGCGCGCCCGGTCCGCCAGCAGGGCCTCGGCCAGCGCCGGATCCAGCGCCCCCGGAAAGGAAAGCTGCTCGACGCCGCCATGGCCCGCGCCCGCCACCGCCGTGCGTGCGACCGCGGCCTGGTACTCCTTGCCCGGGTCGCTGAAGGCGAGTGCCGTTTCCGCCGGCAGCTCGTGATCGGGAATGCGCGTGCGGGTGCAGACCGGCCGGCCGGCGGCGACGACGAAATCCCGGGCGAGCGCCGGCGTGCCGGCCGCCGCGTCCTCGCCCGCGAAGGTCAGCACGCCGTCCTTGTCGGCGGCGACCAGTCCGTAGAGATCGATGATCGGCTCCAGCGCCGCGCGCGCCGACATCGGGCCTTCGGCGACATAGCCGGCAAGCGTGCCCGATACCCGCGCAACATCGGCCGGGGGCAGGCCGTGATCCGCAAGGATCGCGTTGATGAGGTCGGGCACCGCCACCTCGTTGAGCCGGCCGTTCAGCCAGTGCCCGGAAAGCCAGTTGGCGCCGTCGCTCCAGACGTCGGAACGCGCCGGAAAGGCCGGCGAAGGCCGCGCGTCCCAGGCCCACAAATAGATGCGGCCGGCGTCCAGCATCCGCCCGCCATAGACGTCGGAAACCGGGTTGGCGGCAGCCTCGAATGTCGGCGCCGCCCCGTCCCAATGGTCCAGATGGGCGGCGATCAGGCTGCGCGCGGCCATGTCTGAGCGGCCGCCGCTGGAAAAATAGGGGGCCGCGCTCTCGGCCGATTTCGGGTCGGGAAAGACGTTCGGCTGGTTCGGCCCCTTGTCGACGGCAGGACAGCCGAGCTCGGTCAGCCACAGCGGCTTGCCGCGCGGCGTCCAGGCGGTCGGGCTCCCGCTCTCGACGCCGCCCTGCCGGTCGTAATGAAGGCTCGACCACCAGGACAGCAGGTCCTTGTAGCGGAACGTCCAGGGCTTGCCATAGGCTGCGTCGGTGATCGGCGTGCGCGCCCGCGCGAGCCGGTCGGCGCCGCTTGCATAGTACCAGTCGAAGCCCTCGCCCGAGGTGATCGCCGCACGCAGGCCGGCGGGATCGCAGGCATGCGAGAAACCGTCGGGATTGATGCCGGCCTCGTCGCCGTCGCGCCAGTCCGCCAGCGGCATGTAGCAATCGATGCCCACCGCATCGACGGCAGGATGCGCCCAGAGCGGATCGAGGTGGAAACGGACGTCGCCGCTGCCATCCGCCGGCTGATGGCCGAAATATTCCGTCCAATCGGCGCCGTAGGTGATCCTGGTCGCGCCGCCGACGATCGTGCGCACCTGCGCTGCGAGGTCGCAGAGCTGTTCGACGAACGGGAACGCGTTCGCACCGTCGCGCAACGTGGTCAGGCCGCGCAGCTCCGACCCCAGCAGGAAAGCGTCCACGCCACCTGCCGCGACGGCCAGCCTGGCGTAGTGCAGCACCAGCCGACGATAGCCCCAGTCGCTGCCGGAATAGGCGACCGTATCGCCGGTGACCGAAAAGGCGCCGGCTTCGGCCATGCCGCAGAACGCCGCGACCTGGCTGCGGGCGGCGGCCGTCTTGTCGGCGCTGCCGGACGTGCCGGGCGCGGGGTCGCAGGTGATCCTGCCGCGCCACGGATAGCGCGGCTGGCCGGCCGTTCCCGTCCACGGGTCGGTCAGGCCGTTTCCCGCCGGAATGTCCATCATCACGAACGGATAGAGCGTGACCTTGAGGCCGCGCGCGCGGATCTCGGCGATCGCGTCCATCACGCTGCGGTCGGAGGGCGTCCCGCCATAGGCCGCGCCGCCCTGATGGCTGGAGACGAGCCCGGCATCCTCGCGCCCGATGCCGGAGACCCGCCAGTGCTGCGACAGCGAGGCCGCATCCCGATGCGTCACCTTCGGACGGACGGTGCAGGTGCCGGCGCGCAGATCGTCGCCGAACCAGGCCACCACCAGGGCCACATGCTCGAGCGCCGGGCAGAGGGCCTGCAGCTCGTCGAGCGAGGCGATGAAATCGCTGCGCGCATGCAGCACATGGCGGTTTTCGGCCACGACCTCGCCCGGCGAAGGCTGCCGCGTCACCACCGAGGGCGACAGCCCGTATTCGGTCGATCCCGGGATCATTGCGACGGCGCGCACCCGGCTCGCGAGCGAGCCGGCCGGGCGCATGACCTCGAACTGGAATTGCGGGATGCGGTTGCCATAGTCGGAGAGCGGGAACCGGTCGATCACCACATACGCCGTGCCGCGATAGGCCGGCGCGTTGCCGCTTCCCTGGCGGGATTCCACCAGAGGGTCGGGCGCCTGCGCCTCGCTGCCGGAATAAAAGCGCAGCTCCACGCGGTCGAGATCGAGCTCGCGTCCGTCCGCCCATACGCGCCTGATGCCCGCGGCCGGCCCCTCGCACAGCGCGAAAGCGGCGTTCGCGAAGTAGGAATAGGTGGTGACGCGCGGGCCGCCCTTGCCTCCCTGCCGCTCGGTGCGCGCCTCCTCCTCGAAGCGGGTCGCCCAGATCATGGTGCCGCCGACCCGCACCGTGCCGTAGACGCGCGGCAGCGCCGCGCCCTCTTCAGCCGAAAACGGCCGGGCGCCCGACAGGCGAGGCCCCTCCGAATGCCGCGTCGAATCGATCAGCGCCCGGTCGATCAGGTAGCCGGCAAGGGCGCCTGCGGCCGAGCCGAGCGCAGTGCCGACGGGACCGAGCGCGCCGCCGATGAAGGCGCCGGCGGCCTGAAGAAGGATCGTAGCCATGGAGACGGTTCAGCCGATATTGGGGTCGGGTGCGGCAGGCGCGGGAAAGGCGAAGACGCCGGCGATGCGTCGGCGCCAGTGCGGCACCAGGAACGACACGGTCACCGCCCTGCCCTCATAGGCATGCACGATGCGCTCCGCGTCGAGTGCGATCGCCGCATGCTTGGCCGGCAGATGCGGCCGCCAGCGAAACAGCAGAACGGCGCCCGCCAACGGCGCGGCGCCGTCGAGCGCGATCAGATGGCGGCGCGCGGCGTCGAGCAGCCTGTCCTCGCCGCCGGCCTCGGCCCAGTCGGGCGCGTAGGCGCCCGGCTGTTCCGGCTCCTGCCCGTAGAGGTCGCGCCAGACGCCGCGCACCAGCCCGAGGCAGTCGCAGCCGATGCCGCGCCGCGCACCCTGATGCCGGTAGGGCGTGCCGACCCAGGCCAGCGCCGTCGCCACCACCACGGCGCCGTCCATCCGCTTCGTTGCGGTCGCATCCGCGTTCAAGGCACCAGCGCTCCCCCGTCGAAACGGCCGTCCGGCGTCACGTAGGCATAGGCGGAATCGTTGCCTGGCAGGTGCGGGAAGCCGCGGAAATTGAGCGCGTTGGCAAATTTCGCCCGGCAGGTTGAGAACCGCTTGTCGCACCCGGCGACCACGCTGAACGTGTCGCCGGGTCCGGGCAGCGCCGAGAGCGTCGGCCAGATGACCAGCGTCATGCCCGCCGCGCCGCGACGGAAGTCGACGACCCGTTCGCTGCGGCCGGCGAGCGCACCCGTCGTCCAGGTCAGCACGCCGTTGGAGAACCAGCCGGGCGCGTAGTCGTCGAGTCCGGCGACGACGAGCTGCTCGCGCCCGTCGAACGAAACCACCTCGCCATTGCCCGTCAGGGCCGGCACGGCAAGATTCACCCCGCAACGGCTGTCGCCGAGCTCGGCATCGCAATTGCGCCTCACCTGCCGGCCGCCGACCAGATCGAGCCCCCGGCCGAAGCTTTCGAGCTCGGCGACGAAGCGGTCGTCCACGCGCGTGATCTTTCCGATCGTGGCACGGCCGATCACGGCGAACTGCTCCGGCTGGCGCCAGTTGACGATCAGCGTCTCGACCGACGCGCCGTCGTAGCGCCCGTCGAGAATGTCGTTTTCGCTGATGCGGGCCGACGACAGCACGCCTTCGACATCGGCCGTATCGATGCCGAGGCCCTCGCTGCGCCGGGCTTCGCTGGCGGAAAAGCCGGTTTCCGGCTGGAAGGTCGTCCCGTCCGCCACGATCCCGCGGTCGTGGTCGGTGAAGCCGAGCGTGGTTCCGTCTCGAAGCGCCACCCACCAGCAATAACAGAGCGTGGTGACCGTGCCGGCGAGGTGGGACGAGAAAGCGGGATCCGTCACAGCGGCACCTCGATCAGCGGAATGGCCGGGATCTGGCCCGCCTCGAAGGCGGACAGGCTGGCCGAAAGATGTTCGACGTCGAAGCGCACGGGCACATCGAACTCGAAGCCGGCGGTGATCGCCTTGCCGGGCGCGGGCGCCTCGCCCTCAGCAAAGCTTATCGTCCCGGTCGTCGCGTCGACGGAAAAATCCGTCCCGGCGGCCTTCTCCACGCCCCCAACCGCGACGCGAACCGTGCCTTCGACGGGCTTTGCGATCCGGCGCACATAGGCATCGTCGCCCGCCCCGTAGCTCTTCGAGAGCTGGAACGCGGCGCGGCTGCCGTCGCCCGTGCCGATCACCTGATCCGCCGGGCCGGGTTCACGGTCCGGCCGGCCCGACTTCATGTCGAACGGGTCGCGGAAGCGGAAGCCGTGCAGGCTGCCGCGGCGCGCCTCGAAAAACGCGATCACCTCGTAGAGGTCGGCGAGCGAGCGCACGCCGGTGCCGGCATCGTAGCGCCGCCGCGAATCCGCCAGCCGCGCATTGCGCTTCTCGCGCCCGGAGGTGAGCAGCACGATCTCGTTGCGGCGTTCCGGCCCGCCCGTCGCGCCGAACGAGATCGCGATCGGAAATCGCACCTCGTGGAAGGATTGAAGGTCGCTCATCGCCCGCCTCAAAGGGTTCGCATGCCGCGCCGGACGGCCCGCGCCAGCATGCCGGTGATCTGCGCTTCCGACTTGCGGAAGGACGGCGCGTCCGGCGTCGAGACGTTGAAGACCACGTTGACCGCGCCCCCGCCTGCGCCGGCTGCCACGCCCAGGCTGCCGTCGCTGCCGCGCCTCAGCGGCAGGATCGCCTCGGCCCCGGCCTCTCCCATCAGGCCGGCACCGGCGCCAGTCGCGAAATAGGTCGGTGCCGCCACGACACCGCCCGAGGCGAACGGCACGACGCCGCCCTTGGCGAAGCCGAACACGCCGCCGATCCCCGACAGGAGGCCGGAAAACAGCGATCCCGCCAGCCCCTGAAGCGGCTTCAATCCCTGTTCGAGCGCCATTCCCGCGAGATTGACGGCAATGCGCCGCAATATGTCGTCCAGCGCCTTGCCGCTGACGGCCGCGCCCTTCAGCGCACCGGTCAGTTGCGAGCCGAAGCCTGCCGAGAGCCCCTTGAGGTTCTCCAGCGCCTGTTCGAAGGGCGCGGTGTCGGCCCGGACCGGAACCACCACCTCTTCAGCCATGGGCGCACCTCCTGTCCGTCATGTCGGGAAATCGTCGCATCAGATCGTCAAGCACGCCGCGGCCGGGCGCGGACGGCGCCGGCGCGGCCGCCACGATCGCGGCAGCCAGCTCGCGCGGCGTCATCGCCCAGAAGGCATCCGGTGAAAGCCGCAGCCGTCCCAGGCCGAACGCCATCGCGGCATCCCAGGGAAAGCCCGTCGGCTGCCCGGCCGCGGCACTCAGGGGCCCGGGGCGGCTTGCTCCTTCTGCCCGAAGGTCTGCGCCAGAAGCGCGGCCACGATGCGCGCGAAGCCGGCCGCGCCGCCCTCGCATGCCATGCGGCCGACCTCCTCGTCCGTCACCTCGGCGCCCGCGCCGCGCAGCCCGGCGCCGACGATGCGCATCATGTCGGTGGCCGACAGCTTGCCGGTCGAAAAGCGCGCCACCAGCGCGCCGAGATCCTCGGCGGCGAAGACGCTCTCCAGCTCGGCCAGGGCGCCGAGCGTCAGCCGCAGGCGCATCTCGCGTCCGTCCAGCATCGCGGCCACCTCGCCGCGCCGCGCGTTCGCCGCCATCACGCCGCCTCGAACGCGATCGCGCCGGCCGATTCCAGCGCGACCTCGAAGGTCACCTCGCCGTCGTGATTGCCCGAATATTCGAGCGCGGTGACCTGGAACGGCCCCCTGACGATGCCGAAATCCGGGATCGCGAGCTGCCAGTCGACGATCGCGCCGCCGAAGAAGTTCTGGCGGATCAGCCCGTCTGACGCGGCATCCTTGAAGATGCCGGCGCCGCTGACGGCCGCGCGCTGTACGCCGCTGCCGGCAAGAAGCTCGCGCCATCGGCCGGCCGAATCCGCATCCGTCACGTCGACCGTCTCGCTGTTGAAAGCGAGCTTCTTCGTCCGCAGGCCGGCGACCGTCACGAAATCGCCCGTGCCGTCCCTGTCGAGCTTCAACAGGATGTCCTTGCCCTTCTGTGCGACCACGAATGGCCTCCTTGTCTTGGGTGAACTGTTCGCAACCCGCCTCGATACGTCTTCACGCAGGCTCGGTTACGGCCCGGAAGCGGAGGAGCCCGTGATGCACCGTCAGGTCCTCGTCGAACAGGACCTCCGAGAATTCCAGCCGCAGATTGGCGAGGTGGTGGCCTTCGAGCGCCAGGCCGGCATCATGCAGGCGCGCCTTGACCCGCTCCATGATCTGGTGCGTCTCGGCCTTGCCCCGCCCCTTCGACCAGATGTGCAGGGTCAGCAGCTGTTCGGTGCCGCTTTCGGTCCCCGTGCTCCAGTCATAGACGCTGGTACGGCCGAAGGTGATGTAGGGAAAGGGCACGTCGGCCGGCGTGTGGTCGTAGACGCGCAGGCCGCCCAGCATCGCGACCAGCGCGGCATCGCCCGTCAGCGCGGCGAAGATCGCTTTCTGCACTTCAGCGGCGGGCGCGGTCATCGGAAGGGTCCTCCATTCGGGAAGCGCCGTTGCCGGCGGGCCGCTTCGGACGTACGGGCCGTTGGCGGCCCGTCTGGCCGCGCGCCTGCGCGATGTCCTCGGCAAGAGTGTGCGCACGCCACCGCAGGGCGCGCAACAGGCCGTCGAGCGTGACCTGCATGGAAACCTTCAACGCCCCTTCTCCCTTGCCCGGCAGACGAGATAGCGCCCCGTCTCGTCAGGGTCGTGCACGGAGACGACCCCGAAGATGCGCCCGTTGCGCACCAGCCGCATCCCGCTTGCAAGGTCGTTGCGATAGCGGGTCGTGATCCTGTGCGTCGTGGTTTCCGCCGTCTGGTCCGCTGCGAACCGCGAGGTCGCGGAAACAGGTTCCACCCGCGCGAACAGCGTGGCGATCTCGTTCCAGCTCTCGACATGGCCGCCCAGCCCGTCCGCCGTCAGGGTCGCCCGTTGCAACGACAGCTCCGTGCGCAGGGCGCCGGGATCGATGAAGGACCCGTTCAATCGAGCCTCCGCGTCAGATAGGCCGAAACCAGCCGCTCGTATCCTTCGGGATAGGAGACCGGCTGGTCCTTCGCGCCGAAGCTGGCTCGGAACTCGTACCAGTGCGCGACGAGCGTCAGGACGGCCCGTTTGAGCAGGTCCGGCACGTCGACCGCCGCCTCTCCGAAACCGGCGATGAAATCGACCTCGATCCCGTTCATGGCGCGCAGGCCGGACGGGCGTTCGGAAAAATGCAGCCTGGCCGGCCGCGACAGCGGGTCGAGCTGGTAGGCGCCCGGGTCGAGGGCGGAGCCTTCGCCCTCGCTGCCGTATATGGTGACCGACGCGATCGCCTTCACCGGCCCGCGGCGCAGCAGGAGCAGGCCGCTTCGCGGCACCGCATCGACGGCGAGGCGCCAGGCCTGGTCGATCATGGCGAGGCCTGTCGTCTGCTCGACCTCATCGCGCGCGGCGCGGATCAGGCCGGCGATCAGCTCGTCCTCGCTGGTATGGTCGATCCTGAGATGGGCCTTGGCATCGGCGACCGAGACGGGCTCGGCCTCCGGCCCGGCGGTCCTGAACAGCGTCATGCGTCTTCATCCGTTGGAGAATGCAAGGTGGCGGCCCCGGCGGGAGGGAGTTCCGGGGCCGCCGCGCGGGCGAAGGGGTGGAGCGCCCGCGCATCCGCGCCCCGTCCCGGTCAAGAGGCGGCGAACTTCAGGAGCTTGATCGCGGCGAAATCCTGCACGCCGCCACCGACGCGCTTGGTCGTGTAGAACAGCACGTAGGGCTTGGCGGAATAGGGATCGCGCAGGATGCGCACGCCTGTGCGGTCGACGACGAGGTAGCCGCGGGCGAAATCGCCGAAGGCGACGGGCGTCGCGGCGGCGCCGATATCGGGCATGTCCTCGGCCTCCACCACCGGAAAGCCCATGAGCATGGCCTTGCTTCCCGGCGTTGCCGGGGGCTGCCAGACATAGTTGCCGTCGCTGTCCTTGAGCTTGCGGATCGCGGCCTGCGTCTTGCGGTTCATCACCCAGTTCGCGTTCTGGCGATAGCCGGCCTTGAGCGCGTAGACCGTGTCGATTAGGATGTCGGCCGGGTCGTCGGCCGGCCAGTCGCCGTCCCTGCCCGTCGCCACATAGCCGATCTTCTCCCAGGCCCAGCTCGCCTCGGCGACCTTGGTGTAGTTGAGGAAGCCCTCGGGCTTGTCGGCGCCGTCGCCGGAAACGAAGGCGGTGCCTTCCTGCTCGGCGAACGCCGTCTCGATCTCGGCCGCGATCCACCGGTCGACGTCGACGGCCGCGTCCTCCAGAAGCGCGGCGGTCGCAGCCGGCATGGCGTAGAGCTCGGCAGTGGGAAATTGCAGCTCGTCCAGCGTCGGACCGGCGGTCTGCGTACGCGCGGCGGTCTCGGCGACCCAGCCCGTGGCGGGGCCGCTGACGGCAAACGGTTTCCTCAGCGTGCCGGTCGAAACCTGCCGCACCGAGGCGATGCCGCGGATCGGCGAGATCGCGGCCAGCCGCCGGCCGATCTCGCGCTCGATCTCGTCCGGCACCAGGTAGCCGCCGTCGGGGCCGGAGCCATACGACATCGCCTTGGCTTCGACCGCCCGCAGCGCGCGCTCGTCGCCCCGGCGCATATAGGCCTCGAACGCTTCCTTGTGCTCCAGCCGTGCAGCGCTCGTCGCCGCGTCCGGCCCCAGCGGCGGGCGCGCCTGCTTCAGCACCAGCCGATCCATCACCCGCTTCTGCTCGTCGAGAGCCTGACCGATGCGCTCCACCTTCTCGGACGTCACGACGTCGGCGCCCATGCGCGTCTCGATCTGCGCCAGCCGCTGGTCGTTCGCGTCCCGGAAGGCTTCGAAGGTCGCCATGAACTCCTCGAAGGCGGCGCCGACATCGGCCGATCCGCCCTGGCCCTTGGTCTCCGGTGCGCCGGAAAATCTCGCTTCTGTCATCTCAGACGGTTCCTTTCCTTATCAGACGGGTGGCGCGGCGGATCGTTTCGACCAGCCGCAATGCAGGCTGCGTGGACATCCCCCGACGCGCCTTGACGGCGCCGACGCGCGCCTCGGGCAGCATCGGGAAGGTGACGACGGAGATTTCCCAGAGGTCGACCTCGAGGATGCGGCGAATGCCGCTCTTGGCGTCGGTGCGGGCGCGCACGGCGCGAAAGCCGATCGACAGGCCGTCGAGCGCGCCCTGCCGCATCAGCGCATGCACCTCGCGGCCCCGCGCGACCGCCAGCGCTAGGCGGCCGCGCACGAACAGCCCGCGGGCGTCCTCGCGGATCTCGGTCCAGGTGCCGATCGGCTCCGCCGGGTCGTGCTGGTAGAGCATGCGCACGCCGCCCGCCCCACGCCGCGCCAGCGAGGCAGAGAAGGCGCCGGGCTGGACGATGTCGCGGGCAAGATCGAGCTTGCCGAACAGGCTGGCATAGCCGTCGAAGCTGCCGTTCGCCTCGACGCCGGCAAGCGTCACGCCGACGAACTTGCGCTCGTCGGGCGCGGTCGTTTTCGCAATCATCCGTGGTGTCCTCAGTCGCGGCCGGCCTTCGGCCGCATATGGGTGATGGTGCGCACGACGAGGCCGAGGCCCCACCAGGCGCACAGGCTGGCGGCGGCCGAGCCCATCAGGGTCAGCTCGCCGGCCCCCAGCGTGCCGGCGATATCGAGTTCGGTCGCGATCTTGAGGCCGGCCGTGCCGCCGAACACCAGCCCGCAGGCGACGCCGACGGCGAAGCGGATTGCGGCCTCGCGCCTGTCGTGCGGCAGGACGTAGGCCAGCGAGATCGCCGAGCCGATCAGCGCCCCGGCCGCCTTGGCCAGCCACAGCAGTGTCGCGTCGTTGTCGGTCATGGGATTTGCTCCGCGGGATGGACGCCGGTCGCGGGTCGTGGTTCGTCGATGGGGGGATCGTAGTTCGCCGTTGTCATCGGCTGATCGGCGGCATTCGACCGACGAACCACGACCTACGACCGGCTCCCATACCCCACCGCCTCCCGCTTCTCGTCGTCGCTGAGGAAATCCGCCGCGCCGATGCGCGCCCACAGGGCGTCGCGCTCGGCCGCCAGCCCCTCGATCCGGTCGGTGTCGAATGAAAGCCGCAGGCGTTCCCCGAAGACCGGGGCGAGCCAGGCGGAGAACTCGCCCGCCACGCGCGCCACCAGCGGCAGCACGGTCAGGCGGTAGAAGGCGCGGTTGGCCTCCTGATAGTTGGAGTAGGTATTGTCGCCGGGAATGCCGAGCATCATCGGCGGCACGCCGAAGGCGAGCGCGATGTCGCGGCTGGCCGCGTTGCGCGCCTCGACGAAATCCATGTCCTTCGGCGTCAGGCCCATCGCCTTCCAGTCGAGCCCGCCTTCCAGCAGGAGCGGCCGGCCGGCGCGGGCCGCGCCCGTATAGCCTTCCTCCAGTTCCGTCTTCAGCCGCTCGAACTGCTCGTCCGTCAGGTTGCCGCCGTCCTTGGGCGCATAGACGAGCGCGCCCGACGGCCGCGCCGAATTGTCGAGCAGCGCCTTGTTCCAGCGCCCGGCCGCCTGCGACAGGTCGAGCGCCACCAGCGCCGCCTCCAGCGGCGGGAAGCCGTAATGGTCGTCGAGCGGATGGAACATGCGCAGGTGCAGCGCGCCGGGGCCGTCCTCGGATTTGAGCGCGATACGCCGCTTCACCCGCCCGCTGCCATGGTCGAGCGCGACCGGCCAGCCGTCCGCATCGGTGACGATGCTGACCCGGTCGGGCCGCAGAAGATGCAGCTCGCGCGCTTGCGGGCCGGCTTCGACCAGTTCGCAATAGGCGTTGCCGGACAGCAGCAGATGGCCGTAAAGCGCCTCCATGAAGCTCGCCCCCGCCTGCCGCTGGTTCGGCCGCGCGAGCAGGGCGAGCAGCGGATGCCGGTCGAGCTCGATCCCGTCTTCATAGAGCAGCCAGCTCACCGCGGCGGCCGCTTCGGCGATCAGCCGCACCGAGCGATGCGCGACCGGGTTGCGCATGAAGCCCTCGCGGGCGAGGGCCGGGTAGTCGCGTCGCGTCCAGCTCGCCTCTCCCTGCAGATGCAGGGCGACAAAGCCCGGCACGGCGGCCTTCCCCTCGCCGACCGCCATCGTTCCCGGACGCCTCGCCCAGGGCCAGTTCAATCGCATGTCGTGATGTCCTCGAAAAGAAATGCATAGGACAGCGGGCATATGCATGCCTGCCGCGGTCCTGCCGCGCTCTGCCATCGAGCGCTCGGTTCCCCGGGCCCCCGGCTGCCTGCCGCCCTATCCGCCCACGGTTCTTACCCTCGGTGCGCCGGCAGGCCGCAGCATCAGCTCCGTCAGCGCCCATACGAGCGCGTCGACGCGGTCGGGCGAACGGCCGCCCGACAGTCCGTCGGCGCCGAAATCGCACATCTCGTCCTCCAGCGCCGGCATCCTTGCCGCATGGCGCACCCTGCCCTGCGCGTAGAGTGCCGCGACCGGCTCGGCGCGCAGCCATTTTCCGCGCCGTGCCCTGACCGCCTTCACCGGCACCAGCGGGTCGATGGTGCGGATCACCGCGGCCACCATGTCGCCGCCCTGGTTCACCTCGGCGACGATGCAGTCGGCTTCATGGCCGTGGTAGAGCCCGACCGCGCGCGCCGCCCATTGCGCCGGGCCGGCCTTCTCGAGCGTCCCGTCGGCCAGCACCACGCCGATCCCGTCGGTCGTCAGCCCCGCCACGACAATGCCGCAGGCGGCCGAACGCGCGCCGCCGGTCGCCGGCGGATCGACCGCCACGACGATGCGGGTCGGCGTGCCGCAATCGGCCGTCACCAGCCGTTCGAGGGCGGCGCGCTTCCAGAGCGCGTCCTGCCGGTCCTCGATCAGCTCGCCGTCGAGCTCCTGCCGGCCGAGCCGCGTGCCGCCGTAGCGTTCGGTCATGGCCGCCAGGAAACCGGGCGCCAGATGGGCCGCGTTCGCGGCGCTGCGCATGTGGGTCACCCGCACCGTCGCATCCGCCATCAGACGGCGCAGGAGCGGCACCGGCTTCGGCGTCGTGGTCAGCAATTGCCGCGGTTCGGGCCCCAGCCTGAGACCGAACTGCAGCATGTCGAACACCTCCTGGGCATGCTTCCATTTCGCGACCTCGTCGCACCATGCCGCGTCGAATTGCGGGCCGCGCAGGCTGTCGGGGTCCTCCGAGGAAAAGATCAGCGCCACCGCACCGCTCGGCCAGACCAGCCGCCGGCGGCTCGGCTCGAAGCGCGGGCGTTCGCCGCGGGCAATGCGGGCGATGCCGGACGGTCCGTCGATCATCACGTCGCGCACGTCGGCCAGCGTCTCCCCGATCAGCGCAAGCCGGCCGTAGCGCCCCGGCGCATAGGGCGGAAACCCGTGCACATGGGCGTTCACCCATTCCGCCCCCAGCCGTGTCTTGCCCGCGCCGCGCCCGCCCAGCACCAGCCAGGTCGGGGCTGCGCCGCCCGCCGGATATTGCGGGGCGTGGGCGGTGAACCAGAACTCATCCGCCACCAGCGGAACCAGCCGTCTGGCGATCCCCAGTTGCTGCGTGTCCGGATGCGATGTCACGGGCGAGCGCGACGATGCGCGCGTCGATCCTCCTGAGGATGTCGGCAATCTCGGCGTCCGTCTTCTTGTGTTCTTCCTGCCTGGCCTGCCGGCCTTCGCCGATCTCGGCGAGCTTTTCGAGCAAGCGCAGCCGCGCCGTCAGCGTGTCGATCCTCGCCTTGTCGGAGCCGGACGCCCCCGCCGCCCCCAGCTCCGCCATCTCGTGGACGAGGCCGTCCATCAGCCGCGCGATCCGCGCATCCAGCTCGGCGGGCGAGCCCGGCCTGAAGCTGTCCCAGCCTTCGCTGGCGGCACGGGCCGCGATCCCGCGCGGCGACAGTCCGGCCGCGGCCGCGAGACGTTCCACATGCGGCTCGGCTCCTTCCGAGAGAGCCCGCAACGCCGCCCACTTCGCCGCTGCCCTGCCCCCGCCGGTCGTCATTCGCGTTTCTCCATCCCATGCGCGAAAGGCCGCGGCTGGAGCGCGCGGCCTTTCATTGCGCAACCGGGCACGGAGCCGGCCCCGAAGCGGGGAACTCCGGACCGTCCCGGTCGCAATTCTTCGACGATAGCGAAACCCTACACGATCACCGTTACGGTGTCAAGAATAAATTCCTATCTCTTGCAGGAATCTCGCCTGCTTACCATTCACGCCCATTTTCCTTGTCGCGGTCGCCCCATTCGTGGGATGATTGTCGAAGGGTCGCCGGTGCCCGCCCAACAATTGCCCAAAGCCGATCCGATCTTCCGCAGGCCCTGTCCGGACTGAGTGCGTATGGAAAATCCGTTCGAGCCGAAAAAGTCGAGATCGCCGCGCGCAAGCTGGATGCTCGACCTCGACGCGTGGATCGATTCCACCCTCTACGATGCCGGTTTCAGGCTCGCCGAGTTCTGGGAACGGCTGACCGTCTTCTTCCGCCGCTTCCAGTTCGACGGCTGGCGCCGCGCGGGGTTCGAGCTGCTCTCGGAAGGCTTCACCCTGGGCACGGTCGGCGCCATCGCGATGTTCGCGCTCGCCATCCCCGCCTTCCAGGAGACCGAAGGCGACTGGCGCAGCCAGGGCGAGTTCGCCGTCACCTTCCTCGACCGCTACGGCAACGAGATCGGCCAGCGCGGCATCATCCAGCGCGATTCGGTGCCGATCGACGAGCTGCCCTCGCAGGTGGTCAACGCGGTGCTCGCCACCGAGGACCGCCGCTTCTTCGAGCATTTCGGCATCGATTTCATCGGCCTCGCCCGCGCGCTGACCCAGAACGTGCGGGCCAACGGCGTCGTGCAGGGCGGCTCGACGCTGACCCAGCAGCTTGCCAAGAACCTGTTCCTGACCAACGAGCGCACCGTCGAGCGCAAGATCAAGGAAGCCTATCTGGCGCTCTGGCTGGAGATGAACCTGTCGAAGAAGGAGATCCTCCAGCTCTATCTGGACCGCGCCTATATGGGCGGCGGCACCTTCGGCATCGCGGCGGCGGCGCAGTTCTATTTCGGCAAGAACGTCAAGGATGTCACGGTGGCCGAGGCGGCCATGCTCGCCGGGCTGTTCAAGGCCCCCACCCGCTACGCCCCCCACGTCAACCTGCCGGCGGCGCGCGAACGCGCCAACACCGTGCTCAGCGCGATGGTCGAGGCCGGCTACATGACGGAAGGCCAGGTCCTTTCCGCGCGCATCCGGCCGGCGACGCCGGTCGACCGCGATTCGATCGACAGCCCCGACTATTTCCTCGACTGGGCCTTCGAGGAGGCCAAGCGCGTCGGCGAGAAGCGCGGAATGCGCAAGTTCGTCGCCCGCACCACCATCGACATGGGCATCCAGAAAGCGGCCGAGGAATCGCTCGAATACCACCTGCGCCAGTACGGCAAGCAGTACGGCGTCACCGAAGGCGCCATCGTCGTGCTCGACAACAACGGCGCGGTGCGCGCGATGGTCGGCGGCCGCGACTACGGCGCCAGCCAGTTCAACCGCGCCACCAAGGCGCTGCGCCAGACCGGCTCGTCGTTCAAGACCTATGTCTACACGGCCGCGATGGAGGCGGGGCTGACGCCGGAATCGGTCGTCTCCGACGGGCCGGTCAACTGGGGCGGCTGGGCGCCCAAGAACTACGGCCGCAGCTATTCGGGCCGCGTCACGCTCGGCAATGCGCTGGCCAGGTCGATCAACACGGTGCCGGTGCGGCTCGTGAAGGACTTTCTGTCGACCAGCAAGGTCGCGGATCTCGCCTATGCGATGGGCGTCGAATCGGAAATCTCGCTGCACAAGACGATGACGCTCGGCATCTCGGGCATGACCGTGCTCGACCAGGCGACGGGCTACAACACGCTTGCCGACGGCGGCTTCGCCGGCAACCGGCACGGCATCCAGCAGCTCACCAATTTCAGCGGCGACATGCTCTACGATTTCGAGCGCGACGAGCCCCCGCCCCACCGCGTGGTGAGCGAGAAGGCGGTCGCGGCCATGAACACCATGCTGTCACACGTCCCCGAATGGGGCACCGGCCGCCGCGCGGCGTTGCCGGGCCTGAAATCGGCCGGCAAGACCGGGACGACGCAGGCCTATCGCGATGCCTGGTATGTCGGCTTCACCGGCAACTACACGGCGGCGGTGTGGCTGGGCAACGACGACTTCACGCCCACCCGCAACATGACCGGCGGGTCGCTTCCCGCAATGGTGTGGCAGCGCGTCATGGCCTATGCGCACCAGAATATCGAGCTGAAGCCCATCCCGGGCATCGAGAACCCGCTGCCGGATCCGAAGGCGATCGCGGCGGCGGCCAAGGCCGCGAAGGAGGCGAAGACCGCGACCGCCGAGCGGCCGCCGGCGCTGACCAATGCGATGACCAGGTTCCTGCGGGATATGGGGCAGCTCTTCCACAAGACCCCGCCGATGGAGGTGCCGGCGCGCGAGGAGACGCTGTCCTCGCTTTGAGCCGGGCCACATGCGCCGCCGCCGCCACCGCGTCCCCGCAGGGCAATCGCATATGGGAATCGCGCGGCCGTTTACCCCCACCGCTGACCCTCCCCACAAGGGGGGGAGACCTTGACCTTGCGCCGCTTGGCGCAGGCTTCGACGATCTATCCCGGAAG